>PVMK01125123.1_pt1 | contig 95286 bp, 93 predicted proteins | sample 1853481 | NCBI WGS metagenome assembly PVMK01 (sample SAMN08533507, study PRJNA380276) | Marine sediment metagenome, whole genome shotgun sequencing project.
GCCTTTTTTAGTCACCTCAACTCTGATTGCTTCCTGTTGTCGTAAGGCCATCTTTAATCGATATCAGCTTTCAATTCAGCCAATTTGTTAAGCACCTCCTTATTATCTAATACGCCGGTATCTAAGGTGGCCGAATGAATTTGATATGTCGATAAATAAGGTATAAGCTGCTGTGAAATCTCCCATTGTTTTAATAACTGGGAAAGACTGTGATCTTTAATTTCGTGTAAGATCGCTTTTGGATCAAAATTGGCTACATAGGTATATCCCCACTTTGTTGCTACTTCTATAGATCTGTCTTTTTTATCTTCGAGCCATTCAATTAGAATTTGTTCAGCAATTCCATAACCAGGAGAAGTATCAAAATACCGAATACCATGTTGATAAGCTGCTTCAAGAACTTTTATACTGTTTTGTTTGAATTTGATTATATCAAATTTTTCTTTGTTTTGCTGTTTTATATTGATGTATTGTGGACGTCCAATTGCCGCAGTTCCAAGTGCTATATTTTGTATGTATCCCATATTTCAATTTAAAAGTCAATCAAATCCAATAGATGACAAATATACTGTTATAAATTAATACTGCACTTTAAACAGGGCTTCCCAATGTAGCAAAACCGATATAAGGAAGCCTAAGGTATTGAAAAGGAGTTAGCCAAGGAACTGCTTTTTTTCTGCCCATAAATCACTACAAATAAAAATCTGTATATTTATCTCTACTAACTAACTGATCATGATACCTTCTTCAGAAAAATACGTAAAAAACTCGCTGATGATAACAAGCCTATGAAGTATATGAGATATGCTATTGGTGAGATTGCTTTGGTGGTTATTGGAATCCTGATTGCTTTAAGTGTTAATAATTGGAATGAGGAAAGGAAACAAAATGATAAAGGGCTTAAGGCTTTAATAAAAATTAAAAAAGAATTCATTGAAAATAAGAATCTGCTTAAATGGGTAATAACCCTTCATAAGAGAACAGAATACTCAACTATCAGATTATTAGAACTGCTGACCAGAGTTTTTGAAAAAGCAAGCATTGAAATTGAGTATTACAAAAAGGTATGATTGCGTAGAGCTAGTTTATTTACACAAAATTAATAAACTAACTTAGCATGAAGCTAAAAAAGATGAGTTAAATTCTTTTTGATAAATACCACTAATTTCACATGAAAATGCTGATATATTTTATTGACTAATGTTTAAGACACTTTCTTTGTTATAGATAGATTTATTACTATAGCCATAAGAAGCCAAATAATCCATGTTTCTCCATTTGTCATTTCATAAGAAGAACCCGCCAATCTGGCTACTCCCAGTATAAAATAAATAATAACAGGTGATAAAAGTAAGCAAATTAAAAGATTGATAACTGATTTTTTGATATCCATAAGTCACTAAATTTATTTGGTTAATACTAAACATTTAATTTAAAAGGTGACAACCGAATGCCAAATTTTATTATCAAATATCTGGTTAAATATAATAAAAAAATCCTACTTAGCTTTTATACAAAAAAGAGAGTTTAGAATAGGTTTAAGAAAGAATTCAACATTACATAAAATAAAAACTACGAAACAAACTTTTGAAGTTATACAATTTATTGAAAAAGAATTAATAAACCGAAAATTTAATAATGAAAAGCCTACAGAGATTCCATGAAAACCTTAGCCAGTTTTCAAAGCTGATATTTAGTTCTTTATGATTTCATTCCAAATCAAAATGATCCATCTTTTCTTAGTAATTTTTCTATTGTTTCTAATGAAACTCGTTCTCGCAACATTTTCAATCTTCGTTTAAAATATTTTTGTTGTTGTTTAGTTCCCTCATTGTATATGCAACTGCGGAAATTTTCAAATACCGCGATTGCATTTGGCGTAGTAGATTTGTTGTAAGGATCTATTTGCATTATAAAACTACTAATAAAGTGTTTCCATTCAAGTGCAGATAATTTTTTTGAAGTTAATATTTGTTGTGTTACAATCCTGAAAAAATCAGGTTGGAAAGTAGTGTCATAAATCTTCACATGATTAAGATTCGATTGACTAAAAAAATCAACAAGAATATTTTGAATTTTTTCAAATGATTCTTCTTTTTTAACAAAGATATAAGTCCCGATAGTAGAATTAAAAATAAAGGGTTTGTATAACAAGTTCGATTTCAAATAGTCACTGAGTAATGCCTGTTTTTTCCTATCCAAAAACAATGTTTGACTTTTATGTGTTATTTTCAATACTAGACAACAGATCATTGTATAAATTTTAAGAAACTGTATTAAAAATTTCCCAATGTAATTATATCATCAAGCAATCTGATCAAGGAATACTTGATAATATTATTTAGCTAAAATCAAGCCAGTTCAAAACGATCAAGGTTCATCACCTTTGACCATGCAGACACAAAGTCGTGCACGAACTGATTTTCAGAGTCTCTACATGCGTAAACTTCAGCTAGAGCCCGGAGCTCTGAGTTTGATCCAAAGATAAGATCCACACGGGTACCAGTCCATTTGAATTCGCCTGTCGCACGATCTCGACCTTCAAACACATCATCTGACTCTGAAGTTGCCTTCCACGTTGTCCCTAAATCGAGTAGATTAACAAAAAAGTCGTTGGTAAGAGTATCTGTACGATTGGTTAAGACGCCGTGTTGTGACTGATCAAAGTTTGTATTAAGTACGCGCATCCCACCAATGAGAACTGTCATTTCTGGGGCTGATAGCGTCAAAAGTTGTGATCTGTCAACCAGCATTTCTTCTGCCGAAACAGTGTGTTTCGGTTTAAAATAGTTGCGGAAGCCATCTGTTGCCGGCTCGAGAGCTTCGAACGATTCAACATCTGTTTGCTCTTGAGATGCATCCGCTCTTCCGGGAGTGAAGGGTACCGTCACATCATGACCGGCATTTTTTGCCGCCTTCTCAACGCCTGCACACCCTCCAAGAACAATCAAGTCGGCAAGTGACACCATCTTGCCATCAGACTGAGTACTGTTAAACTCATTTTGAATGCTTTCAAGATTCATTATTACTGTTGCCAGTTGAGCAGGATTGTTAATTTCCCAATTTTTTTGAGGTTCAAGGCGTATGCGTGCACCGTTAGCGCCACCGCGTTTATCGGAGCCACGGAATGTTGATGCTGATGCCCAAGCAGTAGAAACAAGTTGAGATACAGACAATTCTGAATCAAGTATTTTACCCTTAAGTGCCACGATATCCTGATCGTTAATCAGTTCATGTCTTACAACTGGAATAGGATCTTGCCAGATCTGTTCCTCTGCTGGTACTTCCGTACCAATATAACGAGCAATTGGCCCCATATCGCGATGCGTCAATTTAAACCAAGCACGAGCGAAAGCGTCTGCAAATTCATCTGGGTTCTCCTGGAAATGCCTAGAAATACTTTCGTAGATCGGATCCATCTTTATCCCTATATCAGCAGTGGTCATCATAAGGACCTGAGTGCTTGATGGGTCGTGAGCCGCAGGTGCTGTTCTAGCGGCAGAAGCCTCGGTAGGTGTCCATTGATACGCTCCAGCCGGACTCTTTGTCAATTCCCATTCATAACCGAATAAAACGTCGAAATACTCATTATCCCACTTAGTAGGATTTGGTGTCCATGCACCTTCCAGACCACTTGTGATGGTGTCATCACCACTACCGCTACCAAACGTATTTTTCCATCCTAAGCCTTGTTGTTCAATTGATGCTCCTTCAGGTTCTCTTCCTACATATTTATCTGGATCAGCCGCACCATGAGCTTTCCCAAAAGTGTGCCCACCTGCAACAAGTGCCACAGTCTCTTCATCATTCATAGCCATACGTCCAAAAGTTTCGCGAATATCTATTGCAGATGCAAGCGGATCGGGGTTTCCGTTCGGTCCTTCGGGATTCACGTAGATTAATCCCATCTGAACAGCTCCAAGCGGATTCTCTAATTCGCGATCACCGGTATAGCGTTTATCTCCTAACCACTCAGTTTCAGGCCCCCAATTAATATCTTCTTCTGGCTCCCAAATATCTTCACGTCCACCTGCAAAACCGAAGGTTTTGAAGCCCATTGACTCGAGGGCACAGTTACCTGCTAAAATCATAAGATCTGCCCACGAAATTTTCTTTCCATATTTCTGTTTGATCGGCCATAGCAGTAGGCGTGCCTTATCGAGGTTTCCATTGTCAGGCCAACTGTTGATTGGTGCAAAACGTTGATTTCCGGAGCCTGCTCCCCCACGTCCATCAGAAATGCGGTAAGTACCCGCGCTGTGCCATGCCATCCTAATGAAGAACGGCCCATAATGGCCATAGTCAGCCGGCCACCAGTCTTGTGACTTGGTCATCAGATCGAAAAGATCTTTTTTTACTGCAACCAGGTTGAGTTTCTTGAACGCCTCTGCGTAGTTAAAATTCACACCCATCGGATTGGACAGGGAAGAATGTTGGCGTAGGATGTTTAAATTCAACTGATTTGGCCACCAGTCACGATTTTTAGTACCACCGCCAGCACTTTGCTTTAAAGCTCCGCCAGTAAATGGGCACTTGCTTACATGGTTAACATTATAATTTGAATTACCTGCTGATGAGCTCGAACTTGAATTATTAGCCATTTTAAATCTATTTTTATGGGTTTGATTTATAAGATAATGAACTTAAAATTAAAAATTCTGTTAGGCTTATTATTTTTATTTATAGTCATATAAATAATGGTTATGACTCTTTTTTTATAAGGGCGATTGAATGAGAAGTTAGTCTGAACTTGGTTTGTTAAACTAAAATAATTTTGAGCTTAACCTTAAAGAAAGTTATTTGCACTGAATATCCGAAATTGAAGTAACAATATCAATACTTATAGAATAATAAACTATATTTAATCCCAAAAATTAATTAAACCTAAAATAAAAATTTAAACATGAAAACACCAAAAATTTATTCGCTTGTATTATTTGTAATTTTATTAATGTCGGTTAATATTTATGCTCAGGAAAAACAAGATAGAAGACCTTCAAGGGAAAAATGGGATCAGGTTACTATGCAGGGAACGGTAACAAAAATAGTTGCAGAAACCAGAGAGTTAACACTATTGGGAACTAATGGAGGCCTGGTTACTCTTACTGCTGGCGAAGCTGTAGAAAGGTTTGATGAAATTGCTGTAAATGATGTGCTTAAATTTGAATACTATACTTATATGAAGGCAGAGTTTCGCGAGCCAACTCCAGAAGAAATAGCAGAACCATTAGTTGTGATGGCAGAAGGAGGAAAAGCTCCGGAAGGAATAGATCCGGCAGCGGTTGTAGGAGCAGTAGTAAAAGCTGTTGTTTCTATAGAGGTACTAAATCGTCCTAATATGACAGCAACTGTTCAGGGACCAAGAGGGAATTATGTAACGATACAAATGGAAGATGAAGCGTTGATTAAGGAATTAAAAATAGGTGAAGTGCTTATTTTAACTTATGCAGAGGCAATAGCCGTGTCATTGGAAAAAGTAGGTACTGTTGAATAGACTTTTTTGCTAATATAATACATGGGGTAGCATTCACAAATATAATTTTTTTTATAGAGAGTGATACCAAGAAGAGGAACAATAAAGCAGCTAAAAGGCTGCTTTATTGTTTATAAGTCACAGCTTGATAATTATGAATACTTAGTAAGTCTATTAGGTAGGCAGACAGTGAACTTTAAATTTTAATTGTGAAAGCAGATACTTAGGGTATTTGAGTGGTCCATCATCATAAATGAATTCTGTTTTTAAAGCTTACCTTTAAAAAATTAAATTAATTTTGCTTACTTTATTATCCTTAGGTAACTTGTATAATAATAATTAAAATTACGAGAATCAATTGTGTTATATGAAACATTATTTTTTTAATCTTTTGTTGATTTTACTTCCTATTGTATTGTTTGGTCAAGGAAACTACAATAAAGAGAATTTTGGTAATCGATCTATATTACTTAGTGGTAATGTGACAGGTAGTGTGGAAGATCTCGGTCTAACCTATTATAATCCTGCTAGAATAGCTATAGTTGAAAATCCTATATTTTCGATTAATGCCAAAGCCTATCAGTTTAGTACGATCAAGTTAAAAAATGTATTTGGAAGTGATGAAAAACTAAGTGATTCTAGTTTTGATGAGGTTCCAAGTTTAGTGGCCGGTACTTTTACAATAGAAAAATGGAAGGACCATCATTTTGCTTATGCATTTATTTCTAAAATACGTTCGAGAACTAATATAAATGTTGTAAAAAATCTTGAATCGGAAGAGCTGATGGATGATTTGGAAGAACTTGACGGGTTAACTGCCGAATTGAATCTGGACAATAAAGAAACAGACGAATGGTTCGGAGTAACCTGGGGAACAAAACTAAAGGATAATTTAAGTATTGGAGTTTCTGCCTTTGCTTCTGTTTATAGTTATAAAAATAAATTTGACCTAAAATATGTGAGTTTGGATCAATTGCAGAGCGTAAATATATACAACAATGAAATCAGAATTCAACAGTCTTCATATGGCATGTTCTGGAAAGTCGGTTTGGCATGGAAATTAGAAAAGTTCGACTTTGGATTAAATATTGATCTACCATATTTGGAAGTTTACAATAGTGGTAAGTTCAGAGCCCAGGAGTATTTGTCAGGTACTGAAAATGATATATTTAAATTTATTGATTTTAAAGATATAAAATCAACACGTAAAGAACCTCTTGGGATATCTGTTGGTGCCGGTATTCCCCTGGGTAAAAACATGATTCATACCAAGGTAGATTGGCATGGGAAATTATCTGAATACGATCGTTTGGTAATTCCTATGGTTGACAACGTTCCTGAAGGATTTACGTTCAAAGAAGAGCGTAGATCAGTTGTGAATTTCGGAATTGGAGGTGAGTTCTATTTGAATGATAAATGGAATTTATATGGAAGTATTTCAACTGATTTTTCTCCTTTTAAAGCCAATGCCAATATATTTGACCTTACTGGTGATGAGGAAGATGATACGAATTTCGATTCCAATTTTTACCATTTTGGTTTGGGTGTAGACTTAAAAATGAAAAGGGTTAAACTAATTGTAGGTTCTACTTTTTCTTCCGGATCATATAAATTTGATCAACCATTAAATTTCCCGGATCCTAATCTTGATTTAATCGCCAATGATGACCCCTCTAAAATCACCACAACGCGTTGGCAATTTATTATTGGAATAGAAGTACCTATATTTGGATATGATCTGGAATTCAAATAAGAATTCATATAATTTCAAGTATCTATAATTTACCTAACTTCTCTCCATTTTTATATTGAGATTTTTCAATTAATTTCCCATTTTCATAATATCGTTCACTAGGTCCATCCAATTTATTGTCAACAAATGCTGATTTTTCCTTTAACTGACCATTTTCATAATATTCTTCATAGAGTCCGTATAATTTATTATCCCTGAAGTTTCCAAACCCCCTTAAGATACCATTTTCATGATAAGATTTACTATGTCCATTTAATCTGTTATCCTTATAAGATGTTTTAAATTTTAATTGCCCATTTTCATAATATTCTTCAAAGAGCCCATCTAACTTACCATCTTTCACATTAAATTTGAACTTTATCTTCTCATTTTGAAAATTCTCATAGATAACACCATTGAATTTGTTTCCTTTAAAAAGATATGTGGTTTGCCCTTCGAATTCTGTTTTATCTATTTTCGAAAATTGAATTTCGTTCTGAGAAATCAATAAATTAAAAGACAGAATTCCGATGAGTAAAATTAAAATTGATTTTTTCATTAAAAATTTATATAAACATTGCTCAAGATATTAAACGACCTTTTGGTCAAATTGTTATACGACATACAATTAAGGAGATTGCGAATATAATAAAAGATATTTAAAGAGGCTTGTAACACATATCACTTTATGATGCAGAACCATCATAACATTAACCATGATTGTTTCTAATCAAGACTTAGTGATTATCACAATATAAAACTAAACTCTATAATAGTCTCCTTTCCAGTTTTTGATTGATTTTTTAATTTGGTCTTCAGTCATTTTTTCGTGAACTGCCTTTTCTACTAATGCGGGAAATTCTTCATCCGATGCAAATCGTAAACCTATAATCTGACGAATATTAAGCTCACCCGGTAATGCTTTTTGGGTTAAAAGATAATGTCTAAAATTTTCTTCAGCACGAATTGCTCTGTCTTGTGCTTTTAATGAAAATACACGGGCATAAAAGGCTGTAAAGGCCAATAATAATGAGCTAAAAACAATTAATGAAGCTGAGTAGAAATTGTCATGTGACGAATTAACTAAATTAATAATGGCTCCAATTAATAATATGACTATTCCTAAGAGGGTGAAAAAATGAAAGGCAGGTACAAATTTACGGTGATTAGAATAATTTTGGTTCTTCATATAAGATAGATTTTTAATATACAATGTAAATATAGCTTTTTTGGAATTAGTAAAAGTTTATACATTAATAATCATATTATATTTAAAACCAAAAATATTAAATATTAAAAATCATTTATTATTTGTATTTTTATCTTCATAATCGTTTAATTATGAAAAATATAGATAGAAGACAATGGCTGAAAACTGCTGGTCTTTCGGGTAGTTTTGTTTTTTTAGGGGGGCTCAGCACTTCGGCTATGGATATTATACCCAGACCAATAATTGCAGATAGATTGATACAACTCAACGCCAATGAAAATCCTTATGGCCCATCTAAAAGAGTAAGGAGTATAATAACCGATACATTTGATGATGCCTGCAGATATCCATTTAGGGCTCTGCCTAGTCTGGTAAAAATGATAGCAGAAAAGGAAGGTGTTTCAAAAGATCATGTTGTGGTAACTGGTGGATCTACTGAAGGTTTAACGGCAGCCGGATTAATATATGGTATGGATGGTGGCGAAATTATCGCAGCCGACCCAACTTTTCAAACCATGTTGAGATATGCTGAAACTTTTGGTGCTTACATCCATCGCGTACCTGTGAATGATGATATGGAGCTCGATCTGGATGCTATGGCAAGAAGGATTACCAGTAAAACCAGGCTGATTTTTATTTGTAATCCCAACAACCCGACTGGAACATTATTAGAAAAAAATAAACTAAAAGATTTTTGTACTTCTTATGATGATCAGTCTGTTATTTTTAGTGATGAAGCTTATTATGATTTTATTACTGAACCAGACTACCCATCGATGGTTGAATTGGTCAAAAAAGGTCGTAATATCATAGTTTCCAAAACATTTTCCAAAGTATTTGGCTTGGCAGGATTAAGGGTAGGTTATCTGATAGCAAGACCAGATATCGCTAGGAGGTTAAAAGCTGGTGTTATGGCTAACACAAATATTTTGGCAATTGAAGCCGCTAAAGAAGCAATAAGAGAAGATGATTTTTATAAATTCAGCGTCGCAAAAAACAAAGAGGCTAAAAATTATATTTACAGTACCTTAGATGATATTGGACTTCGTTATATAAAGTCACATACCAATTTTGTATTTTTTAAAACAGGTCGACATATCGATCAAATGATTGAGTTGATGAAAAAAGAAAATATTCAAATTGGACGACCCTTTCCACCGATGTATAATTGGGCTCGAATAAGTACAGGTACTATGGAAGAAATGAAGCTTTTTGGGCAGGCATTGAAAAAAGTAATGGCTTAAAAATTGAACTTGATTAAGAGATTGAGGCTTATGGAATCATTACATTCTTAGTGGATATATTTTTTAGAAATTCCGAGGGCCTGATACCTACATGCTTTTAAAAAAAAATCTGATTCATTATACCCCAAATTATTGATTCTTTGTTAGCAAATAGTAAAAAAAGTAAGATTTTTACCATTTGCTGGTGTTGTGGCAACCTGGTAACTCCTTAATTTTTGACATTAAAAAACCAGAAACATCAGTTGTTGATGTTTCCGGTCTTAATTAAGCTATTTTTTAATTTTTATTTACCGCTGAGTTTGGCATTGTATTCCCAGATTTCATCCCAGCTATTAGAAAATGTATCGGCCATATTTTCTATAAATGCATCCCATGAATCATCGCCATTAACTTTTAAGAAAGCTTCTTTAAATTTATTGTCATCATCTAGTTCAGCCCAGTTTTTCATAAAACTAACCGTTGCTATATGACGCCCTATGGTATATCCTTGTCGGAATTGATTATCGTATACACCCCATGGATTTTCTCCATCCAAAGCTTTTACTGCATCACTTATCTGTTTTAATAAATAATCAATATTATATCCTTTTCCTCTTTTAACTTCGTGATATCTTATATATTGTAATGGATAAGTTCCATCATCAACATTTGCTAACATTTCCACATTGGATACTTTGGCATCCTCTTTCCAATATTCACCATTTGTCATTTTTTTAACTTTTGACATTACATTATCTCTCCAGTCTTCGTCATGTCCACCCTTAGAAGGACGGCCATCAAGATCTGAAAATTTTAAAGGTCCCATCATCCATACTACTTTGCCAATATCAGGCCCTGTTGATATATTGTAAACGGTTGCTTTGTAAGGTCCATCCTTATGGTATGTTTTATTGTGTTTGGCCATAGCTTCTCCAAAAGCTTTTAATTTTGTATTGTCGGGAGTAAGAATAATACTCTCCCACATATTATAAGAGGAATCATCTTGTGCATTTACAGTTATTATGGTTCCAAATGCAATGGCAACCATCATAAATAAAGAAATTGTTTTGTTAAACATAGTGAAAGGTTTTAGTTAATTTAAATTTTTGTTATTTGATAATTTAGTATACTTAAATATATTTTTGACTGAAAAAGTGATAAGGTTTGATTAGTCAATCCATATATGTCAGTTTATATTTTATATCTAAATAATAGATTATTATGATTATAAGCAAGTGATGTTGGACGAAGAGCCGCTTAAATAGTCCGAAAGCGCATTTTTATTTATCGAAGAAATTAAAGTTAAGATTAGTAAAGGAATAATTAAAATAGATTTGATCAAAAAATGGCGCCTGAATCTCGGGATATGGTAATCTCAACATTGGATTTCAATAAAAATTGTGTTGGCAACAATTTCTTCATTAGAATGTGATCGAAATGCTCCAAATAATTGAATATGCTCTGATTTTGTGGTTGATATAAGAGGGAGAAGTTATTATGTCAATTGGTTGTAATTTTATGGAATCATATTTAAATCGTTATGAATCTTGAAGTCAATTATGAGATAAGTTCAATTTCCACAGGTTATAAATCATGTTATTTTTATTCCTTTTGAGGTAAATTATTATTAATCTATGAATATTGATACATTTGTATAATTAGGATTTGTATAGAATGATCAATACTTGTTAAAAGGGAGTAAATTAAATGAAATTAAATATTTTGATCGCAGCTTTCCTAAGGTGAAAGCAAGATATTTAAAAGTTTTAGGCACGACATAGATACACCACCATCTTGGTATAATGCAGCGAGGCAGACTTCGTTGATTTTTGCTGATGAGGTATTAATAATAGTTTTATTATGGAAAGAAGAAAATTTATTAAAAACGGAGCAGCGGTTGCATCACTAATGAGTTTAGGATTTCAAAAAATGGATGCTAAATCTTTTTTTGATGAAAATAAAAATATTGTATCTAATAATTTTAATTTAAATTATGCACCTCATATAGGGATGTTTAAGAATCTAGCGGGTGATGACCCTATAGATCAATTGAATTTTATGGCTGATCAAGGATTTACCTCTTTTGAGGATAATGGAATGAAAGGTCGATCAATTGAACTACAAATAAGAATGTCGAATACAATGGTGAAGCGAAATATGACCATGGGTGTATTTGTTGCACATAAAATTTATTGGAAAGAACCAAACTTGGCAAGCGGTAAAAATGACTTTAGAAAAGAATTTTTGAGTCAGATTGAAGATTCTGTTGAAGTTGCAAAACGGGTTAATGCAAAATGGATGACCGTGGTACCGGGTCATGTGGCTCTTAATTTAGATATGAATTTTCAAACAGCCCATGTTGTAGATTCTTTAAAATATGCGGCTGAGATATTAGAAAAACATAAGTTGATTATGGTGCTGGAACCGCTTAATTTTTATAATCACCCCGGATTATTTTTGACAGAAATACCACAAGCCTATCAAATTTGCAAGGCTGTAGATAGTCCTTCTTGTAAAATATTATTTGATATTTATCACCAACAAATTCAAGAAGGGAATTTGATTCCAAACATGAAAATGGCCTGGCAGGAAATCAGTTATTTTCAAATTGGGGATAATCCTGGTAGAAACGAGCCGACTACTGGGGAAATTTATTATAAGAATATATTTAAATTTATTCATTCCAAAGGTTTTAAAGGATTATTAGGAATGGAGCATGGAAATTCAATTGCTGGGAATAAAGGTGAATTGGCGGTAATTGAAGCATATAGAACTTCAGATAATTTTTTAGATTAAATAAATCACTTTAAAATTAAATGTATGAAAGTAAATATGTTTTTTATAATTCTGTTACTCTTTTATTCGAATGAGATTCTAGGACAGAATTATAAAATAATGACCTATAATATTAGATATGACAACCCAAATGATGGTGAAAATCAATGGTCAAAAAGAAAAGATTTTCTAAGCCGTCAGATTATGTATTACGAGCCAGATATATTTGGAATTCAGGAAGGATTGCACCATCAGGTAAAATATTTAGATAGTATCTTAACCAATTATAAATATGTGGGTGTTGGGAGAGATGATGGGAAAGAAAAAGGAGAATACAGTGCAGTTTTTTATAATGCTAACAAGTTTATTGTTTTAGAACAAAACACATTTTGGTTATCTGAAAATCCTGACATAATTTCTGTTGGATGGGATGCCTCCATGGAGCGAATTTGTACCTATGCTTTGTTTAAAGATTTGGAAACGAAACAAGATTTTTGGATTTTTAATACTCATTTTGACCATATCGGTAGGGAGGCAAGAATTAAAAGTTCTGAACTCATTGTGAAAAGGATAAATGATCTTAATGTAAATAATTTACCGGTAGTTTTAATGGGTGATTTTAACCTGATGCCAACTAGCAAACCAATACAGTATTTATCAGAAATTTTAAACGATTCAAGAACCAATAGTAAGTCAAAACCTTTTGGACCAATCGGGACATTTAATGGATTTTATTTCACTAAACCGGTAAAAAATAGAATTGATTACATTTTTGTTAGTAAGAATAAGATAGAAGTGAGTAAATATGCAGTTTTAAGTGATTCGAAAAATTTGAAGTACCCGTCAGATCATTTACCAGTTTTTATTCAAATTAAAATTTTAAAAAGATAAACCAATATTCCCGTTAAAAATTAATTCGTCTTCATAAGTTTTAGGATATAATTTCTACATAAAAATATTCAAATTAAAGCGCATAAGATAAGTTTCGATCATATCTGCTCTCGAAGCTACATTTCAATAGGATAATTTACATTGATATTTCTAAATAGTAAATGATTAATTTGACGAAGAGCTGTAAAATTATTTCAAATGCATTTTTTTAATTATCTAAGAATTTAATTGAAATTTTTATAAGAGATTAATTCTATTCCTCTATAGATAAATGAAAGTTTCAAAGATGATTAAAAAGCTGATAAATATCATATTTTTTATAGCTATTCTCCCAAAACACCTTATTTTTGTCAATCATTTCAAACAATTAGAGAGAATATTTTATAAAATGGATAGATTTTCCTTTTTAAATACGGTACATACAGAATTTATTGCTGATTTATACGAGCAATATTTGGTGAATCCGGACAGTATTGAAGCAAGTTGGAAGAGTTTTTTTCAAGGTTATGATCTGGCGAATTCTGATTATTCTATAGATAGTGAACTGTCTGAAGAAGTTGAAATTCCAAAGCAGGTTTATAAAGAATTCAAGGTAATTGAGTTAATTAACGGTTATAGAACCAGAGGTCATTTATTTACAAAAACGAATCCGGTTCGTAGTAGAAGAACATATACACCTACATTGGCAATTGAAAACTTCGGACTTTCTGAAAATGACCTACAAAAAGTATTCAATGCGGGTAGTATTTTAGCTTTACAACCTACTACATTACATGAAATCATTGTGCATCTTGAAAGTATTTACTGTGATTCAATTGGAATTGAATATATGTTTATTCGCAATCCCGAAGAAATACAATGGTGGCAAAGTAAATTAAACGAAAACGATAATCATCCCAATTATACTCCGGAAACAAAAAAATACATACTTTCAAAATTAACCCAGGCAGTTACTTTTGAGCAGTTTTTGCAAACCAAGTATGTTGGTCAAAAAAGATTTTCATTAGAAGGAGGTGAAACTTTGATTCCGGCGCTTGGGGCCATAGTTAGAATTGCTGCAGAAGAATATGATGTTGACGAATTTGTATTGGGAATGTCTCACCGGGGAAGGTTAAATACTTTAGTAAATATCTTCAGAAAACCTATTCGTGAATTGTTTAATGAATTTGAAGGTAAGGATTATGCAGAAAATGATTTTGATGGTGATGTAAAATACCATTTGGGTTCTACTATAAAAAAGACTTTAAAGAGCAATAAGCAAATCACCTTGAATTTAGTGCCGAACCCATCACATTTGGAAACTGTTGGTTCAGTTGCAGAAGGAATTACAAGGGCAAAGATTGATGAAGAGTATAATGGTGACGCTTCTAAAATACTACCCATTATTGTTCATGGTGATGCAGCTGTTGCTGGACAAGGTATAGTTTATGAGATGATTCAGATGAGTAAACTTAAAGGTTACTCAACCGGAGGTACTGTACATATTGTGGTAAATAATCAAATTGGTTTTACTACCAGCTATTTGGATTCTCGGTCAAGTACTTATTGTACTGATGTTGCGAAAGTAACACTCTCACCTGTGTTACATGTTAATGCAGACGATGTTGAGGCCGTTACACATGCAATTTTGATGGCCCTGGATTTTAGGATGAAATTTAGGCGTGATATTTTTATTGACCTTTTGGGATACAGAAAATATGGCCATAATGAAGGCGATGAACCTCGATTTACACACCCTGATCTATACAAGGCAATTGCTAAGCAACCTAATCCACGAGATACTTATAGGGATAAATTGATTGCAGAAGGAGTAATAGATATAAATTATACTCCTGATTTGATAGCTGAATATAAAGGATTATTAGAAAAGGAATACGACAAATCAAAGGACGATTCTGCCTCAAAGGTTATTCCATTTATGGATAATTTATGGAGTGGGTTTATGCAACAGGATATAGACGGGCTTTTACTAAGTGTTGGAACAAAATACCCTAAAAATAAACTGGAAGATATTACGAGAATTATTTCGACTGTTCCAGATGGTGTAAAATTTTTAAGAAAAGCGGAGAGAATATTACGTGACAGGGCCAAGATGGTTTTCGAAACAAATAAATTAGATTGGAGTATGGCCGAAATATTTGCATTTGGGAGTTTGTTGGAAGAAGGATATAATGTGAGAATGTCAGGACAAGACGTTGAAAGAGGAACTTTTTCTCATCGTCATGCAATTTTAAGAGATGAAATTTCAACTGAATCATATAATTTACTGAACAGCAACCCGAAGAATAAAGGAGTAATGACGATCTATAATTCTTCTTTATCTGAATATGGAGTACTGGGTTTTGATTACGGATATGCAATGGCAGCGCCAAACACATTAACAATCTGGGAAGCACAATTTGGAGATTTTAGTAATGGTGCTCAAATAATGTTTGATCAATATATATCAGCTGCAGAAGATAAATGGAAACAACAAAACGGTATCGTTATATTGTTACCTCATGGTTATGAAGGACAAGGATCTGAACATTCATCGGCAAGAATTGAACGCTATTTGCAGCTATGTGGTAATGATAATATGACTGTAGCTAATTGTACTACCCCTGCTAATTTTTTCCACTTATTGAGGCGACAGATGAAGCGCAATTTCCGAAAACCTTTGGTGGTATTTACACCGAAAAGTTTATTGAGACATCCTTTAGCAGTTTCAGCAATTGAAGATTTTTCTGATGGTGAATTTCAAGAGATTATAGATGATAATATAATTCCCGAAAAAGTAAAAAGAATGGTTTTTTGTACCGGGAAATTTTATTATGATCTGTTGAAAGAACGTGAAAACAGACAAAGAGACGATATAGCCTTAATAAGAGTTGAACAAATATTCCCATTGCATAAGGATAAAATAGAGAAAATTATTAGTAAATATAGTAATGTTGAAGATTATATCTGGGCACAGGAAGAGCCTAGAAATATGGGCGCCTGGAGTTATATGTTACAGCGATTTGAGATCAGGGATCTACAAGTGAGATCACGTAATTATTATTCTGTTCCGGCAGCTGGTTCTTCTACAAGATTTAAACGCAGACATTTTAGAGTAATAGAGAGTGTATTTGACTATATCAATGAATAAAAATTATCAAAAAAAGAGTTAAAATGATTTTAGAAATGAAAGTTCCCTCACCAGGGGAATCGATTACCGAAGTTGAAATTGCAAGTTGGTTAGTAGAAGATGGTGATTATGTGGAAAAAGACCAGGCTATTGCCGAAGTGGACTCAGATAAAGCAACTCTGGAGTTACCGGCCGAAGAAAGTGGTATTATTACTTTTAAAGCAGAAGAAGGTGACGCTGTTGCCGTTGGTGCAGTGGTGTGTTTGATTGATATGGATGCGGTTAAACCGGGTGGAAATGGGCAATCACAAGTTAGCAGTAAACCAATTGTTGAAAAAACAGAAACTCCAAAAACAGAGGAAACGAACCCATCTTCCGGCGAGGCAGGTAAAACATATGCTACGGGAACTGCTTCTCCAGCTGCAAAAAAAATACTTTCAGAAAAAGGAATAGATGCTTCACAGGTAAATGGTACAGGTAAGGATGGAAGAATTACAAAAGATGATGCTGTAAAAGCTATTCCGGCAATGGGTGAGGCCACAAACGATGACGATCGAAAAAGTGAACGTAAAAAACTGTCAATGTTACGTAGAAAAGTTGCGCAACGTTTGGTTTCAGTTAAAAATGAAACGGCAATGTTAACTACTTTTAACGAAGTAGATATGCAACCTATATTTGATCTGCGTAAAAAATATAAAGAAAATTTCAAAACTAAGCATGATGTTGGATTGGGTTTTATGAGTTTCTTTACCCTGGCCATTGTAAGAGCATTAAAAATGTTTCCGGATGTCAATTCAATGATCGATGGTGATTATAAAATATCTTATGATTTTGCTGATATTTCAATAGCGGTTTCAGGTCCTAAAGGATTGATGGTACCGGTAATTAGAAATGCAAATAATTTGACTTTTAAAGGCGTTGAAAGTGAAGTAAAAAGATTGGCTCTTCGCGCCCGTGACGGACAAATAACTATTGATGAAATGACCGGTGGTACTTTTACTATTACCAATGGCGGTGTTTTTGGATCAATGTTGTCAACACCCATACTCAACCCCCCACAAAGTGCAATACTAGGAATGCACAATATAGTTGAACGGCCGGTAGCTATTAATAGTAAAGTTGAGATCAGACCAATTATGTATGTGGCATTATCATACGACCATAGAATTATTGACGGAAAGGAATCAGTAGGGTTCTTAGTCGCGGTTAAAGAAGCTTTGGAAAATCCGGTTGAGATTTTGATGGATGGCAATGAGAAAAAAGCTTTAGAGTTGTAAAAGAGAGTAAAATGTAAAATTAAAAAAGCATCTTACTTAAAATAAGATGCTTTTTTAATTTTAATGGATAGTTGATAATAAAATAATTAATCCATAATTTCTAATATCCAACTAGCTTCTCCCATTTTCAATTTGTATTGAAAAATTTTATCACCACCCGTTGGATTAGAATTGGAATCCTCTTTTTCATAAACAGGATATTTTCTTAATAGTTTATTATCTTCTATATAAAATTTATCGTGTCCCATATAACCTTGAAATAAAGCAACAAAATCATCATCAGATAATTCCGGGATATAAATTGGTGTAACGCTTTTATCTTTATTAGAAGCAAAACCATATATTTTAGCATAGGATCCAGAACCTGCACTTCTGGTGATAATATACAGTTCATCAAAACCATCGTTATTTATATCTGCAACAAGAGCATAATCAAAAGGGTCGCTTTCTTCCATTTTCATAGGGTTGTTAATTTCTGTAAAACCTTTAGGAGTAATTTTAATTGTACTGATGCTGGCACTTGGTTTTTTTTCTTCAACTATAAAAGATTTACCGGTTTTGGTTTTAAATTCAATAGAAGGCAGGGCTTTACTTTTTACAGTTTCTTCAACAATTTTAGATTCTGATTTTATTTCTTTCTGTGTTTGAATTTCTTGAGGTTGCCCAATAGGAGCAATGATTTTATCTTTTTTTAATTTACCACAGCTGTAGAATAGGAAGAATAATATAAAAGGTATAAATTTTAATTTTTTCATTTAATTTAAGGTTTGAAGATTTTATTTTTTAAAATATTGAACTAAAGAAAATAGTATCAATACGAATAATACCGGATAAATTATAATAAGATCTAACCTAATTATTGTACTACCATTTTCAGGCTGAGATTTTGACCAAAACCAAACCAGTAATTACCAAATAAAATAAGCTAAAATAATTAGAAATGTTGCATTTTGGATTTTGGTGATTTTTGGCAAAGTAAATTAATTTTTATAAAAAACTAATTTACAAAATATTACAATATTTATTAAAAATATTTTCGGTATTGATTTAATCGATGATCAAAAGTTGAATATGAATTAGTCATTGATTTTAATTTTTTGAATAAAGGGTTAGCGCCGATAGAACGATTGGCAGCATTAGAAGGAGATATTAGTGAAACAGTTCTAATCCACCGATCTTTTATATAGAATTGATGAATTTTTGGTGATTTACTGTTTAATTCTTTTAATCTTATCGAATTAGAAATTAAATGTTTTCTGAATAAATATTCGGGTCCGTTTTTGCTGTTACCTCCCATAAACAAAATAGTATTTATGGAGGGATGTTCTTTTAATATATTGATCAGATCACGCAGCTCGATATTTTTCATTCCCAAGTCAGAGGCATCTATTTTATCTCTTTTACAGCTATGGACCATGTCACATATCCCTATTTTATTTTTAAATAAAAAAGTTTTACGTTGTTCTACTGCATTTTTTGTATTTGAATAATCCAAATTTAAATTATATATCTTACCCATCAAAGGCCAAAGAAGTCCATATTTACTTCCATAACAAAAATTTACATCTTCTGTTAACAATTCATTTGTAGAAAATCGGGGAGGGGGAATAGTGCCTACAATCAGTTTTGACACTTTTTTAGGAATAAATGGCTTGTATGGATGTGAATGAAGGAACATAGTTTTTTAGTATGCTTTATCTTCTCCCCGAACAGTATTAATAATGGTTTGACCAATTATTTTTAGATCTAAAAGAAACGACCAATTTTCAATATAAAAAATATCTAATTTTATTCGATTACCCATGTCTTCATTCTTTTCAACTTCTCCTCTGTAACCTCTTACTTGAGCTAACCCTGTTATGCCTGGTTTTATAAAGTGTCTAACCATAAATTTATCCACAATTTTTGCATATTTTTTGGTTTGGCTTTGCATGTGGGGGCGAGGACCAACGACACTCATCTCACCAAGAAGCACATTAATAAATTGAGGTAATTCATCGATACTGGTTTTACGCAAAAAAGTACCAAATTTTGTTATTCTTTCATCCTGTTTTGTTGCTTGAATATCGTCGGCTAAATCATTAAGATACATGGACCGATATTTATAACATATAAAATGTTTTCCGTTTAATCCATCTCTGGTTTGTTTAAAAATTAATGGGCCTTTAGAATCAAACTTTATTAAAATAAATAATAATGGAGACATCCATGAAAGAATAAAAACTATGACGAAAACAGAAAATAGTATGTCAAATAATCTTTTTATAAATTGATTAACTGTATTGTCAAAAGGAATGGATCTTAATGATAATACAGGCATGTAATCGAAGTATTCAACATTCATTTTTGTTGTATAAACATCCTTGGCATCTGGAAGTAATTTTAATACGATTAAATTATTATCTGCAAAATCTATAAATGAATTAATTTGCGTTTTGCTTAATTCAGAAATTGAACAATAAATTTCATCAACTTCATTTTCTAGTATGTACTCAAATACTGAATCAACATTACCTAAATACAAATCACTGCCATTTTGATTATCATAAAAATTTCCAAGAATATGATATCCCAATTCTGAATGATTTTGAAAGAATTCGATTATTTTATTGACATTTTTGTTTGATCCAATAAAAATAATATATCTTAAATTCTTCCCTTCAATTCTGTATTTTCTTAAGGCGTAAAAATAAAAACTTCTGAACAAGCTGATGCTGATGAAAATTAAACTTAAAACCTTCAAGTGTCTTAGAGGTGTTATTGTAATATTCGTAAAACTGAAGTAAGCAAAATAAACAAAAGTAAAAATTATAAATTGTGATAAAAGGCGAGAAATACCATCGACATTTTTAGTATATCGTCTTAAATTATAGAAATTCAAATGATATGAAATAATTAACCAACTAAGATTTACAAAGGAAAGAAACAATGGATTAAAAAAGAATTCAGCTAAAAAATAAAATAAGATGACATTAATTATAACCAAATTGGCCAATATGGATATTGGTTTAATATATATTGAATATCGTTTTTTCAAAATTTAACAGGATCACTAATTTAAATGAATACTACATTTATATTTAAATAAGGAAAAGAATTATTCGGATGTATCTTTAATAAAATTAATAAATGCAAGATACTAAATAAATAAAGAAAATAAATAATGATCAATAGACATTGTTCTCTCCTTTAATACCATTATAAACAGTTTGAAATATTATTTTAAAATCAAGGATCATTGACCAATTTTCAATATAAAATCTATCAATTCTTGACTTGGATCTCATCTGGTTGATCGTTTCTGTTTCACCTCTAAATCCTCTAACTTGAGACAAACCGGTAATACCGGGTTTAACTATATGACGCACCATATACTTATCAATTTTTTTTTGAATAAAAATCAGTTTGACTAATCATGTGGGGGCGAGGGCCAACAACCGACATTTCACCTTTAAAAACGTTTATAAACTGCGGCAATTCATCTATGCTGGTTTTTCGTAAAAAAGCACCAATTTTTGTCACCCTAGGGTCATTCCTGGAAGCCTGGATTTTATTTGCTTCTCTATTGATTCCCATAGAACGAAATTTACAAACACCAAATTCTTTGTTATTGAGTCCATTTCTTTTTTGTTTAAAAAAGATTGAACCTTTTGATTCCTTTTTAATAAAAAATCCTAAAATTGGCACTAACCATGATAAAACAAACGTTATGACTAAGGATGAAAATATAATATCAAAAATTCTTTTCGACCATTTTATTACAGAATCTTCAAAAGGGTTTTCTCTTAAAGCTAATATTGGTAAAAAATCATAATATTGAAGCGTAAGGCTTTTGCCATAAACACCTTTAGAATCAGGTATGAATTTTATTACCTTAAGATTATTCTCTGTAAAATCAATTAATTCTTTAAGTTCTTTTTTTTCAGCTCACCAACCGTACAATAAATTTCATTATTTAAAACAAAATTTTGAATTTCACTTATTATACCTTTAATATGTTTTTTATTCTTTAGGATGTTTGAAAAAAAACCCATAAAGTGATAACCAAATTCCGATTTCTTTTTGAAAAATTTATACAAAAGTTTCTAATTATCCTATATCCAACGATAATAACATTTCTGTAATTTCCACTGTAACTTCTATAATTCGTCAAACCAAAGTAAATAAACAAGCGTACTATAAATAACAAAAAAGAAAATACAATAAAGAAACTTAGAATGCCTTTTTTATCGAGTAATAAATAAGACCAGACAAAAAGTGAAGAAAAAACCAAAAAAATACGGCTACTTGGTTTATTAAATTTCTAATTATACTTACTAATCGTGTAAACCGAAATATTTTATATAAATTTAAAATATAAGCTAAAATTAACCAACCCATATTTGTAACAATTATAAAACGAAGATCTTTCGACGCATCCATCATATAACCCGGTTCAAAAACCATATAATGCAAAAATAAGTTAAGTATCAGTAGATCTAAAAAAACCGTTAACGGTCTTAAGTATGTTGAGTATTTTTTATCCAATATGTAATTAGCAATTTGTTTAATGGAGAATTGGCAAATTACAAAAAATGTTATATACTAATGTAAAAAAGGTAATGATTATTGAGTTATCTAATTTTTAATGACAGATTAATTACATTGACTGATCTAATTTTTTAAGGTTATAAATTCCGTAAAAATTTATTAAAAAAGAAAATATTATTACACCCGATTGTCGTTCCAGGATGTTTTCGGTCAAGAGGTTTAATGAGAATAGTATTAAAAGAGATATAAACAATAAATCATTATTGTATTTCGCTAATCTGAAATTGAAAAACAACATATATAAAAAGGCTAACAAACCTATTAAACCGGTTCCAAGCCAAATGCTGAGATATTGATTATGAGTATTGTATTGATTTTCAAGTAATAAGGTTGATCTTGATCTGTAACAAGTGTTTAGTTCGTCTTGAACGTCTCCCACACCATAACCGAAAAACCATGATTTTTCAATTAATTCAAAAGTACATGAGTTAATAGTTACTCTTATGCTTGAAGAATTGTTCTTATTTATTTCTGAATACGTACTATTTGTAAATAATTCATTAAATCGACTATTGATATTTGGAATATAAATAATGGCAAAAACCGGTATTATCAAAGCAACAAATATTAATAATAATCTTTGTTTTATGTTAATAATTACAGATCCTATGAATAGAACAAGTATTACAAATAATGAGATAATAACCATTTTACTCGAAAGTAATATAACACCAGTTGTAAGTAAAATTAAGAGTGGTACAAATACAAACAGTCTTATCTGTTTAAATGAACTTATTAAAATCAATATACCAATGGCCAAAAATATGGATGAATAGATTGGATGAGTTTCAATAAGCGGTAAATTTTCACTAGCCGATCGGATAAAATTAACGTCTTTTATCCCGTTAGGATATCTGTCATTTTGATAAATGAATAAAAATAAGTAGAGTATTACCGTAAAAACAGTTACTCCGAATAAATATATTTTCTTGAAAAAATCAGCTGATTTTTTATTAATAAACTCATTATGAAATAGAAAAGATAAAGGTATGATCAATAGGGACAAACCGGTTTCTAATTTTTTACCAAAGTATATTGTATTATTTGAATAAATAAATGTCAGAATATAAAAAAGATATAAACTAGACATTATCAGAAACGGTTTGATTCTTTTTACATACCCTTCCTTGTTTTTTAAAAATTGAATAAAACTATATAATATCAATAGTATTACAGGTAAACCTTTAAATTTATTTGGCAAAATTGGAAACAATCCAAATAAAATTAGAATAAGATTTTTTAATGAAATAAGATGTATTGTTAAACTCATTTTTCACTGATTAATGATTCCAATTTTTTATTAAAATTTCCTAAAACTTTTTCTTTAGAAAATTTTGATATAATATAATCTCTTGAATTTTTACCTGTAGAAAAACACAAATCATTGTCAGTGCTATATCTTATGATTGCGGCTTCAATTTCAATGATATCTGACGATTTGTAAAAACTCCCACTCTTAGAATTTTTAAAAGCCTCGGCGATTTCCGATCGAAGATTTCCAGTTATCAAAGATGGTTTTGCACTGGCCATCATTCCAAGAATTTTAGAAGGCATTACGACGTCAATTATATATTCTTTTTGAAAAAGAATATGCAGATCTGCCGAACATAAAAGATCATTTAATTCTTTATAAGCAACAGGTTCGTAATGAATAACATTATTAAAGTTATTGGTTGCTCTAATAAGTTCCTTCTTTTTTGAACCACTTCCAACAATTATAAATTCAATATTTTTTTTATACTTTAATTTTTCAGCAATTTTAACAAAAATAGCCCAATCTTGTTTGTCACCAATATTGCCTGAATACAACACCTTAAATTTATTTGATTTTAAATATTTATGTTGTTCATATTTTGAAGGATTTATCATTTTTTGATCAACCCAATTCGGAAAATAATTAGTTTCAGTTTTTGATTTATTTTTTAGCTTATTGATCATACCGTTACTAATGGTACTGAGCAAATTAGCCGAATCAAGTATTTTGCTTTCTAATTTAAAAATGTTTATTGTGAGAAACTTACCAATTACATTATCAGCGATTATTCCGGAATTCATGGCCACATCAAATTCAAAGTCCTGAATGTGAATCCAGTGTTTAGCACCACTACGTTTTGCTAATTTTTTACCTAACCAGGCCGAGCTGGTAAAAGGAATTACACTTAAAACAATATCAGCTTGTTTTATTTTTTTAATATTGAATAAACTGCCTAAAGTAAAATCAAGGATATGAAGGATACGTTTAGTAAAATTTGGTTTTGAAGGTACAAATTGTTTATATCGATATATTTTTATTTCATTTATCACTTCTTCATAATAGGTTTTTTTATTTTTATAATTATCTGCTATCTCCCATTTTGGATAATAGGGAAATCCGGTTATTACAGTTACATTCCAATTTTTTGAATTAAGATATTCGGCCATTTGGGTACTGTATAGGCCTATTGCAGTATCTTCCGGGTAATAATTTAAGCTGATAATAATAATATTTTTAGATTTCATGATCTTTTTCAAATAATATCTATTTTGCAATTACATTTAATATCTCATTAACAAACTTATCAGATGGGTATTTGGAAGAAGCCTCTTTATAATTATTGATCGTTATAGAACTCAATGATTCAAGATTGTCTCCTATAAATTTTAATTTATCAGCAATACTTTTAGGATTACATTTCTCAATATAGAAACCATTTTGATTATTTTCAAAAATATCCGGAATTCCGGCGTGATCAGTTGTTAATATGATATTACCAGTAGCCATGGCTTCTAGTATAGAAATTGGTTGTCCTTCCATAGAATAATAGGTTGGAAGCACAAAAACATTGGATTTCATCAATAAATCTAATTTTTGATCACCTTGTACCACACCAAGATACTCAACTTCCTCTTTTAGTTCTTGAAACAGGGAATTAAGCTCATATTCAAAAATAGGATCTATAGCTCCTGCTACTTTGGCTTCAAATGGAATACAATTTGTTTTTAACAATTTCAAAGAATTTAAAAAATCGAATACACCTTTTTCCTTCATAAGGTTACTTAAAAACAAAATTTTTAATTTTATAAGATCTTTGTTTATAATATCATCAGCTATTACATTATCCAAAATGTTTTCTTCAACAAAATTATATACTGCAAAAATATTTTTGGATTCGATAAATGGACTCAAATTTTTTTTTAAATTATCAGAAAGAACAATTCCTTTATCAATTTGTGAAATAATTTCATAAAATATACTTTTTTTAAACCCTTTTAAATTTTCATATTCTTTTCTTAAATGATTACCATGAATATGTACTATTATTTCTTTGTTTAGTATCTTGGCGGTGTAGATAAAAGGAGCATATTTTAATACTCCAAAAAACGTTTGACCTAAAGTAATATAAACTTTGTTAGAAGAAAATAACTTATAAATATACCTATATACCAAAAAATAATGTATCACTTTATTTAAAGTTAGCTTACCTATATTTTCTTTTAAAGTAGGAAACGTAAAATTTATTTTATCAACTTGAATGTTTCTTTTTTTTAATCCATTGTACAAGGTGTCATTGGCAATAGAATTTCCTGTAATGGGAGGTGAAAAAGGACCTATTAAAAGTATTTTTTTCATACAATTTTCATTTTGTGATATAAAACAGATATCAACGCCATACTAAAATACAAGCCTTTATGCATCCATAAGGTAAAACTAAACATTGTTTCAGTGAAAAAGAATAAAAATATGGATATCGTTAATATCAGTAATATATTTTCTTTCCATACCTTACTATTTACTATTAACCAATAAACAAGTAATATTATATATATATTTATAAGCAATCCCAATATTCCTAAAACTGCCATATTTTCTAATAGCAAATTATGGGGATATTCTAAAAAGGAAAAGTATTTGAATGCACCGGGACCTGTTCCCAAGAAATGTGTATCATAAAGGATATTAAAACTCTCAAGATATACTTTTAATCGACCAAGAATTGATGGATCTGTGGCAAATTCAGTAAAACGTATAAAATAATAATCTAAATCTAATTGGCTTAAAACAATTCCGAGTAATATTAAAAAACCGATGATACTACTGTAGAGGTATATTTTTTTAATTTTAATAGGGTTGATCCATAACAAATAAAAAAACCCAACTATTAAAGACACTAAGACCCCACGTGTATTCGTTGCAAATTGTACTAATAGTAAGAACAAAGAGGAGATCAATATAATTTTTATCGGATACTTCTTTGTCAGGAATAAATTGGTTTTTCTGGTAAGTACTATTACCATACTTATTAAAACTCCTAATCCGATCAATTGACTAAAAGGAATTGGGTGTACTTTTGGGATGGTTAACCTCCAAATAGTATCTGCATTATAGGCTACTATAAAAATTGCCAATAACGAAAATATTAATGCAAGATATACTGAAGTTTTGAAAAACAAGATAACTTCCGATTTTTGATTTTTATCAGAATTCAAGAAGTAGATTTTTACAATAAAATAATAAGGGAACCCTAAAATCAAGAATTTCAAACTGTACAATATAGAATCCTTTACTGAATAAGAAATAACGGTTACCAACATTAAGGCAATAATCAGTAATACAAATAATATATCAAATTTATCAAAATGATATTTTACTTTTCCTTTTTTGAGGTCGATTTTAAAAATGATAATAATAAAAGAAAGTACTGGTAAAATTGCTCCTAAAATTGGATCTTGGTCCATCGAACAATAATAACAGGGATCGATTATTTCTAATTGCGCAAGAGATCGAATAACATTAGTTTGTAATAACAAAGCAAATGCAATTGGTGGTTTGTACCAAGCAAAAAAAATAACGATAAGGAAAATTATTATTGTAATCATAAAAGTTGAATAAAACATTTAGCCATTTCTTCTACGCTATAATTATCCTTGCAATAATCTGAGATAGATTTTCTATTCTGCAACCAATGGTTTTTATTATGGTAAAATAATAAAATTTGGCTTTTTAAACTTTCTAGATTATCTGTTTCAAAAAATTCAGAATTCTCACTTTCTTTAACAGATTCTATTTCAGGAGAATGATTTTCATCTCTTGAAATTAACATCGGTATACCAAATCCAAAACTTTGCGTAATGGATAGTCCAACATACCCAGGAGAAACACTAAATAAACATGTAGAATATAATTTTTTTAAAACGTCGTAATTACCTATGTGCCCTAATACTTTGATCCTATTTTCCAATGAATTATCGGAAACTAATTTTATTATTTTTGATTTTTCTTCTCCCTCACCAACAATTATCAAATTTGTTTCATTGGGTAAACCTTTTACAACTTCAATAAATGCTTGAACTAAAAATAAAGCTTTCTTTGCTTTAGTCAATCTGCCTACATAAATAATATCATGAATTTCTTCTATAGCCGTTTGAGAAACTTGCATTTCAGCTTTGTAAAAAACCGCATTCGGAGCTGCATTTATTATTTTTTTTGGCATTTTTAATTGTAATTCTTTTTTTTGTGTGTTGGTGTAAACAATAATTTCACTTGCCAACAATCTCATTATATGTCGCAATTTGTCACTACTACTATTCTTTCCTTTTCTAGGCCAGGCATGACCCCATAAAACAGTCTTTTTTCTTGAAAAATTTCTTAAGATCAACAACAGCCAATTTGAAATTATTCTAGGATTCATTTCTAATACTAAAACACTACAGTTTAAGCTATCGTTTAATATTTCGGTTTGAAATAATAATTTTCTACTAAATAGAAAATGATTATTTACACTTTGTAAAAATACTATTGTACGATCTGTTTTTACCGAGTTTTCAAAATACTCGTTTCCACCGAACAATGTAAAAGACTCTTTTAAATGATCTTTGATATATTGAAAAACTTTTTTTCTATAATCAGGAACTACGGTTTGTAGAATAACTAGATTATTCATTTACATTTGTATAAAATTAGGAAAATATTTAAATACATAGGTTTTGAATATGCCTCTTAGCCCATAAGCTTTAAAAACTATCTTCAATTTATCTTTTCGCTTTTGGTAACTGATAGATTCGGATATCCCCCCTCCCTGAAATATAGCAATTTCAATGTCTAAATATTTAAATTGTAAGGGGTATTTTTTATAAATTCTATTTACCAATTCATAATCGGCGTAGATTTTAAATTCTGTATCGTAAAAAAAATCATCACTCATTTTTTTTTATTAAAGAACATACTTTGATGACAAGCCATAATAATACCTACTTGTAAATATGTTAAAGGTAAAGATTTTATTATTTTATTATTTTGTAGTTTGTTACCATAAATTAATATGTTGGGCTTTTTAAGATGCGGTATTATTTTATTAAGTATGTTTTTTTTGGTAAACACATCTCCGGCATTCATAAAATTTAACCATCCTCCTTTTGCCATACCTATTCCTTTGTTCATTGCATCAAAAATTCCTGTATCAGTTTCGCTAAGCCACTTAAATTCTATTTTTTTTTCTTTATACAAGGCTTCGTTCTTTTTCAAAAAACGGACAGTTTCATAACCTGAGCCACCATCTATAATAATGTGTTCAAAATCAATCGAATTTAAAGCAAGTATGTTCTTGACGGTTTTTTTTAAACCTATAAGATCCTTGTATACAACAGTAATAATAGAAATGGTCTTTGACATTTAATTAAATCAATTATTAATTTCAAATTTGTTTTTAATAGAAATTGCCATAAAAATAATATAAAGCCCACTAACAAAATATACCAATGAAAATAAACTTGCAAAATAATTCAATGAATTTAGAGGCAGAATAAATATCAATAACATAATTGCAAGCTGAATAAATTGATGTATCACAACATATTTTCTATAATTCTTTTTTGCAAGAAAAAAATAATAGATTATTGAACTTGCAATGTTGACCCCAAATCCAACTAATATTATTTTAATAACAAAGTCAATTTCATTTGATATAATTGATCCAACCCACAAGGTCACCATAAAATTGGAAAAAAAGTATCCAAATAAAACAAAAATTAAAGATAATACAAGCATTATTTTTGTATTTCGAGTAAATTCTTTTTTTAATTCTTTATACTTTTTTTCATTTAATAATTGGGTGGCTAGTCCAAAAAATGGCTCACTATATGATACAATAATCTGCCTTCCAGCTCTTAAAAATTTATTGGCTATATCAAATAACGACACAGCTTCTATTCCTATGCTTTTAGCCAAACCTACGTTTATAATAGGATTTAATATATTATTGGAAATTTGAATAAGGAAAAAATCTTTACTATCGAGACCAAGTGATCTTAGATCGTTATAAGTAACTATTTTGATTACAGAAAACGTATAGGAGTTACTAAAAAGAAGATAGAGGATCAAAGTTGAATCTAATAAAATATTAATGAGTCCGGCAATAATTAGAATTAAATTTAGATCAACCTTTTTATAATACAATAAAATAATTATCACTATTGAGATATAAGTGTTAATAAAGTTGAATAATTTCAATTTAAAAAAATCAATTTTTGCTTGCCAGTAACTTGAAATTATGGTACCTAATAACCTGCTAATTCCTATTAAACCAACTCCATAGAAAGAGAATATGTTTAATTTCATTTCTTTACCAATTCCAATAAAAGAATATAATTCTTGGTAAAAAGGAGAAAAAACAAATAGTAATACGAGTGTTATCAATAAAAAAAAGAAAGACAATACGATAAACATTCCCCAATATAAACTTTTGTCTTTGTTTATTGTAAATGATTTGACAAGTGCTGAGCCAAATCCGAAATTCATCAAATTAACCGTGCCAAATACGCTCAATAGTAATGTTAATACGCCGTAGATTTCAATACCTAATACAACAACTTGCAATTTTATAAAAATTAAGCTCGAAAGTAACAAAACTATCGTCATTAATATGCTTATCCAGCCTTGTTTCAAAATTATTTGATTTGGTAATATTATTATAAATTATTGCAATCAAGATGATTAGATATTCCTATTGCTTCATTTATACCATTTATAAATCCTTTTAATGCCTTCATATAACTCAACAGAATATTTCCAGCCCAACGCTTCCAACTTTGAAGAGTCGGTTAATTTACGTTCTGTACCATCAAGTTTTTCTGAATTAAAATAAAGAACTCCTTCAAAACCAATCACTTCTTTTATTGTTTCAGCAAGTTCTTTTATTGAAACTTCTTTTCCTGTACCTAAGTTAATATGTGTATTTTTAATTTGTATATCGGAGCCCTTTATTTGATCAAAATCAATGTTTTCCATCAAATAGACACAGGCATCGGCCATATCTTCGCTCCAAAGAAATTCTCTCTTTGGTTTACCCGAGCCCCAAATTTCTACTTTTACTTTTTTTCGAACTAGGCCTATTTTCTTCAATGAAAACAAGCTCATTTAGGGAAATACCGTATTTCTTTAAAACCGTCAATATTTCTTCTTCAGAATTTTCCCCGTTAACCTCATCTAAAGGTATTTTATTCAGGTCTTCTCTTATAGAATACCAGTCGTTATTTTCTAATGCTTTTCCAAGGTGCATTTTTCTGATCAATGCCGGTAAAACATGAGATTTTTCCAAGTCAAAATTGTCGTTTGGCCCATAAAGATTAGTTGGCTGAACAGCTATAAAATTAGTTCCGTATTGAATATTATAGCTTTCACACATTTTAATTCCAGCAATCTTTGCAATTGCATATGGCTCGTTGGTATACTCAAGTTCCGATGTCAATAAATATTCTTCTTTCATAGGTTGACCTACATTCCTTGGGTAAATACAAGTGCTTCCTAAAAACAATAATTTTTTAACTCCATTCAAATAACTTTGATGAATGATATTATTTTGAATCATCAAATTATCATAAATAAACTCGCCACGATATGTATTGTTCGCAACAATTCCTCCTACTTTGGCCGCTGCTAGTATAACATATTCTGGTTTTTCAGCTTCAAAGAAATCTACTACAGCTTTTTGATTGGTAAGATCCAATTCTTTGTGTTTACGGGTAACAATATTTGTATATCCTTTATCTTCTAATTTTTTTTTAATTGCTGATCCTACAAGGCCTAGGTGACCAGCGAGATAAATTCTTGAAGTTAATTTCATAATTTTTGACATCAAAATTTAATCAATGGCACTTAATAAAGCGTTTTAATTTATTCAAAATAATTTAATGTTTCGTATCCGCTATTCTTTAAAAACTGATCTTTTTTCATCAATTTAATATCGCTTAACATCATATCTTTGACTAATTCAGAAAGGTCGTATTCAGGAATCCAGCCTAACTTAGTTCTGGCTTTTGAAGCATCTCCCACCAATAAATCAACTTCTGTCGGACGAAAATATCTTGAATCAATGGCAATTACTACTTTTCCAATTTCCAATTGATATTTAGGATTAGAACATGACTTTATCAATCCTTTTTCATTCACACCGCTCCCTTTGAACTCCAACTCTACACCAACTTCATTAAAAGCAAGTTGTACAAAATCTCTAACTGAGGTCGTTTTCCCGGTAGCAATTACCCAATCTTCTGGTTCATCGGCTTGAAGTATCATCCACATCATTCGAACATAGTCTTTAGCATGACCCCAATCTCTCTTAGCATCAAGATTTCCTAGGTATGTTAATTCCTGAAGTCCCAGAGCAATTCTGGCAGCTGCTCTTGTAATTTTTCTTGTAACAAAGGTTTCACCGCGAATTGGAGATTCATGATTAAAAAGAATTCCGTTACAAGCAAACATGCCATAGGCTTCTCTGTAATTTACCGAGATCCAATAGGCGTACATCTTCGCAACGGCGTAAGGACTACGTGGATAAAATGGAGTATTTTCAGTTTGAGGTACCTCATGAGCCAGGCCATAAAGTTCAGATGTGGAAGCCTGATAAATTCTGGTTTTTTTTTCCAATCCAAGAATTCTAACAGCTTCTAATAAACGTAATGTGCCAACACCATCGGCATTTGCAGTATATTCGGGTGTGTCAAACGAGACATGTACATGGCTCATAGCGGCCAAATTGTAGATCTCATCTGGTTGAACTTCCTGTATTATTCTTATTAAATTGGTTGAATCGGTCATGTCACCATAATGAAGTATGAAATTTCGGTTTTGAACATGAGGATCTTGATATAAATGATCTATTCGATCCGTGTTAAATAAAGATGTTCTTCTTTTCAGTCCGTGAACAATGTAATTTTTTTTAAGCAATAACTCGCTTAAATAAGCTCCGTCCTGGCCGGTTACTCCAGTTATTAATGCTACTTTATGCATATTATTTTTTATCTTCTTATGATAAATAGTTCAGCTAATTAGTACTATTTAAATACTTTACTAAATATTTTGATTTTCCTGATAATTTTTAAGGAGTTGATTTACTTCTTTTAAACTTAAAATAATTAATACTAAGAAAAATCCAAAGGAAAAACCTATTATGGTAAAATTTCTGTACCAACCACCAACTTTCATTCCGATAGAATTGAAACTTGAAACCACATTGATAACTTCATTTTCATCAGTAAGCTGCTTGTTAACTTCGATAAGTTCTTGATTCATAGTCATATACTTATCAAATACAACTATTTCTTTATTATTATTACCAATATCCGACATGTAAATATTAGTTCCAGAATTTTCTTTTTTACTTTCTGCTAGCAATATTTTTTTATATAGAGATCTTAATGAATCTAATTCAATCATTGATCCTTCTAAAGCGTTTTTCCTAGAAATTAAGTTTAAATATGAAGTTGATTTCATTTTGTCATAATAAACATTTCTTATTATTGAATTGATAATGGGGTTTTCAAATTTGTTGAAAATATACTTATCTCTGGAAGTTACTTTTATTACATGATATTTAAACGATTCAACAGGTTGGGCTTTGGCAAAGGTTTCAAAATTAATTAATTTTACAGTTGTAGTGTCTAAATCTTCAATGAAATTTTTATAAGACAAAATTATTTGATTATCATTGGAATAGGGTTTTACCTCGATGTACGAAATTCTCTCAGCCTCTTCCTGACTTATATCAAAACTACTTGCTAACCTTTCTATGTCTTCCTGTTTAACTAAACTTTGATAGTAATCAATATTTTTATATAATTGAACCGCAGATCCAAAATTTGGTTGGACTGTCATGGAAGATTCATATTTTTTAGCCTTAAATCCATATTGATAAATTCCGCCTAATAGTCCGCCAATAATTGCACCAAGAATAAGTTTTTTGCTGTTAGTTCGAATAAACAGAATTAAATTGAGAATCCATAGCACGATTGTTTTCAGAATTACACCAATAAAGTTGAAGAAATTTGAAATTCCTCTTCCAATTAAAGTAAAGAGTTGACCAAGCTCTATTTCTTCCTCATTTTTATTTACAGGATTATTTTCTTTCATAAGATTAACCGAGTTTTAATTATGTGCTAAAGTAATTAAGTAAAATCGTATTGACAACAGATTAATTATTTAAATCGAAAAAACTCCAATTTAATCAAATTTTGACAATTTGATCTTTTATAGTAAAAAATCAAGTATTTGAGAATATTAATTAAGATACTGTTCTAAAAAATAGAAGCAGCTTTCATTTAATTTTTTAAAAATTAACAACTAATGTAGAAGTAAAGCGATTATTGTCAAAATCTAATTCTGCCGGTTGAACCCCATCTATGTTTAAAAATTGATATTGATCAGAATTTGTAGAATTATCGTAGGCAAAATCTATTTTAACATTATGCGTAAATTTAATACCAAGTCCAAAAGAGTATCCGGTAATATCAAATGAGGAATCAGAATTTTTATAAGGGCTTTGAATGAAGCGGTAACCACCTCTAAAACTTAGAATCTTATATCTCCATTCTGTACCCAATTTAAAAGATGAAGTATTTTTTAAGCCATTAGCCAGATCTTGATTTTCATCAATAAATGCGCTTGAAGGTTGTAATTTCGTGTTTTTGTAATTTTGATAAATATAATCTAAACTAACCAATCCTACATTCCCAAATACATACGCAAAACTACCTGTAAGTTTACTTGGAGTTTTTAATTTATAATCAAAGAAATTCGGATCGAAACGCTCAATAAATAATTCAGAATTATTACTAACAATAATATCTAAATATTCTTGAAATCTTTCAGAAATATTGTACCAGATAGGAGATTGGTACGATGCTCCGATTCGTACATTTTGGGTAGGTTTTAATATTGCGCCCAATCCAAAATTGAAACCGTTACCATATGTTGATAATATTTGTTCATTGAATGCGTCTAGAGTGTTTCCATTTCCATCATTATTCGCTTCTTCATAAATGGTGTTTTGATAATAATTGATATTCTGGAAAGCAACCGAAGCTCCTAAATAAAGTAACTCCTTGTATTGAGTTGCAAAACTAAAAGAAAACCTATCATTAATTCCAGAGGTAAAGCTTCCGAACAATTGATTATCTACATTTGTATAAAAAACATCATTAGTATCATCATTATCATAGTTTAAAAATGGGTCATCAACAAAATCAGGCACACCACTGTTTCCTTCTGTAACAAAGTTATTGTCGAAATCTTTTATGATATTATAATTAAATCCAAAAGCGAATTTATTCCAATCACTATTCCCATAAGTATTTAAAGCGAGTACTCCACCAATTTGAGAAAATCTAAAATAATCATCACTATTATTTATTGTATTCCCATAAAAAGATGTTTTAATTTTGGTGTCTCTATAACTCAAAGTTGTCGAAAATTCACCATATTCAAATACTGCTAAGCCAGCAGGATTAATATCAACGGCAGTCATGTCTCCACCCAAGGCTCCAAAAGCACCACTCATGCCCACAAACCTGGCTGTTCCATAATTATCGTCAGTGGAAAAAAGTACGGCCTGATCTGTATAACTCAGTGTTTGTGCATTTAATGCAAGCGTAGCTAAGATTAAGCTAAAGAGTAATATTTTTTTCATAGAAATGTATTTTTAATTTATTTACCTTGAAGATCTTCCTGAGCTTGAAGCTCTTGAACCACCAGAAGATCTTGAATAGCCGGATGATCTTGAACTTGAAGAAGAAGATCTGCTGTAATTGGACTTAGAAGATCGATTGTAATTTTTTGATGAATTGTTGCCTGTCGAAGCTTTGTTGGATCTTCTTGATTGATTGTAATTACTACTTTGTTTAGTATATCCGTTACTAGCTGTGTTAGGCTGATATTTTCTATTTGAAGAACGTTTCACATAATTATTTGAATTACCATAATAAACTCTATTTTTAGTTTGAGAAATTTTTGTTGGGTTACTTTGTTTAACGAAAGTTCTATTTGAATAATTTATTCTATTATTGGATTCATTATATGATGCCTGGTGTCGTCTGCCAGAACTTCGTCTTACCCCTCTAGATCCACTGCTTCTATGGCTTGGTGCTGATCTTTGCATAGATGAATTACCTCTGTTGTAACTACTTCTTGTTGAACTTCTATTATAATTTCTAGAACTTCTATTATTTGAATTGTAATTGGTACTACGCGAATTTGAACGATTCTGATAGCTTTTGTTATTTTTTGAAAAATTTCTATTTTTAGTACTATATCTACTTGAATTAGTAGCTATTCCTCTTCTGGTCGAACTCAATGATCTTTTGTAATAATTACCAGTAGAAGATGTTCTGTTATAAACATTTCGAGTATTTAAACGACTTGTATTATGCGCATATCTTTTGCCATAAGTGTAATTTCCATGATAAGGTGGATAATATCCCCATCCATAACCTGGGTAACCCCATCCATAACCTGGGTAACCCCATCCATAACCTGGGTAACCCCAACCGTAACCGGGATAACCCCAACCATAACCATAATACGGATATCCCCAATACCACGAATTATAATATCCATAATAACCACCAAAGCCAACATTAAAATTAATGCTAACACTTGAAGTTGCATATTCCCATGGAGGTGCACCTTCACTATATTGATTATCTACATATACAGTATCGGTATCTTCATAACTATTATATTCATCAATATTTGTGAATATTTCTTGCTGATTTTCGCTTTCACCCGCAAAATAAGTTTGGTAGTAATCTGATTTAGTATCTTTAACTAAAACCACTTCTTCTTTATTTTTATTCGAAGTATAGATGCCGTCACCATCATTGTAGGCACTTTGCGAAGAACTACAAGATGTTAAACTAATAAATAGTAAACCAATTGGAATGAAATATAACAGGTGAGATTTTATTGAAGTAAAGTTTTTCATAGTGAACTATTTTTATGGTTGTAAGATAAAAAAAAGTTAGCTTTGCAACTTATTTTTATTTTCATTATTAATATTACAATATTTATGCCAAAATTAATATTACATGAGCAAGAAGTTGACTAAAAGAGGGGAAGACTATTCAAAATGGTATAATGAATTGGTCGTAAAGGCTGACCTTGCTGAAAATTCTGGAGTACGTGGAATGATGGTAATTAAACCTTATGGATATGCTATCTGGGAAAAAATGCAGGCAGAATTGGATAGAATGTTTAAGGAAACAGGACATGAAAATGCCTATTTTCCTTTATTGATTCCCAAATCTTATTTTAGTAGAGAAGCAAGTCATGTTGATGGATTTGCAAAAGAATGTGCTGTAGTAACACATTATCGATTAAAGAATGATGAAAATGGTAAAGGAATTGTAGTTGATGAAAATGCAAAACTGGAAGAAGAATTAATTATTCGTCCAACATCTGAAACCATAATCTGGGATTCATATAGAAAATGGATTCAGTCATACAGAGACTTGCCATTATTGATCAATCAATGGGCAAATGTAATACGATGGGAAATGCGTCCGCGCTTGTTTTTACGTACTGCTGAATTTTTATGGCAAGAAGGTCACACTGCACATGAAACAAAACAAGAAGCGATAGAGGAAGCACAAAAAATGCAAGGTGTTTACGCCGAGTTTGCTGAGAGTTTTATGGCAATGCCCGTAATTAAAGGTACTAAAACCGAAAGTGAACGATTTGCAGGTGCACTTGATACTTATACCATAGAAGCATTGATGCAAGATGGTAAAGCTTTGCAAGCTGGAACTTCACACTTTTTAGGTCAAAATTTCGCTAAAGCGTTTGATGTTAAATTTACAACTAAAGAAGGCAAGCAAGATTATGTTTGGGCTACTTCCTGGGGAGTGTCAACCCGATTGATGGGGGCGTTGGTGATGACCCATAGCGATGATAAAGGCTTGGTGTTGCCACCTAAATTGGCTCCGATTCAATTGGTTATAATTCCGATTTATAGAACGGATGAACAATTAGATGCTATCGATGCTAAGGTTAAAACAATGATTGGTGAATTAAAAAATAGAGGTATTTCAGTAAAATATGATAATCGAACTACTTATAAGCCAGGTTGGAAATTTGCAGAATATGAACTTAAGGGAGTACCGTTGAGAATTGGTATTGGACCAAGAGATCTGGAAAATAATACCCTTGAATTGGCCAGACGCGATACCTTGAGTAAAGAAATTATTAATCAGGATAATCTTACGGAAAAAGTAATTTCATTATTAATTGAAATTCAGGAAAATTTATTTAATAGAGCTTTAGGTTTTAGAGAGGGATTAATTACGGAAGTAGATAGTTTTGATGAATTTAAAGAAGTTTTAAAAAATAAAGGAGGGTTTATTTCAGCACATTGGGATGGAGCGTCCGAAACAGAAGAACAAATTAAAAACCAGACAAAAGCAACCATAAGATGTATCCCCATGGATAATAAAAACGAAGAGGGATTGTGTATTTTAACTGGTAAGAAATCGGTTAAAAGAGTGTTGTTCGCGAAGGCTTATTGAAAATAGCGAAAAAAAATTAAAAAGTACTTGCAGAGTTGAAATATTGTATTAATTTTGCACTCGCTTTAATAAATAAAAGCAAATCCTTGGCCCGTTCGTCTATCGGCTAGGACGCCAGGTTTTCATCCTGGTAAGAGGGGTTCGACTCCCCTACGGGCTACATTGTTTTATTGTAACAATTAAATTAAATATTATGGCAAATCATAAGTCAGCATTAAAAAGAATTAGAAGTAACGAGACTAAACGTTTGAGAAATAAGTTTCAGCATAAAACAACCCGTAATGCAATTAAAGATTTGCGAGCTGTGGAAGTAAAAAAAGAAGCTGAAGAAAAATTATCTAACGTTATTTCGATGATTGATAAATTAGCTAAGAATAATATTATTCACAATAATAAGGCGGCTAACTTAAAATCTAATCTAACTAAGCACGTTACGTCTTTATAAATTAAGATTTTATAATAATTTATAAAAAAGCAGTCTATTTTTAAACTGCTTTTTTTTGTGATATTTTTTTAATTTAATTAATTAACTACCATTCATATATTCTATCTGCATCCAGTCTTATCAAAATAAATAGAATAATTGTAAATCCCCACAGAGAGGACCCTCCATAGCTAAAAAATGGCAGAGGTATACCAATAGTAGGTAAAAGCCCTATAACCATTCCAATATTTATGGTAAAATGAAAAAAGAAAATAGCAACGGTAGCATAAGAATATACTTTGCTAAAAATCGATTTCTGTCTATCTGCTATAAAAAGTAGACGTAATAAGAAAGCCACAAATAGCAATATGACCAAACTACTACCTAAAAATCCCCACTCTTCACCAACTGTACTATAAATGTAATCGGTTTGTTGTTCAGGAACAAAATTACCCTGTGTTCTATCTCCTTGCAGAAATCCTTTGCCGTTTAGTCCACCTGAGCTTATTGTAATAACAGACTGTGCTGTATTATAACCAATTCCTTGCGTATCTGCCGTTTTTCCTAATAGGATATCGAATCTATCTCTGTGACGTTGTTCAAAAACATTATTGAAAACAAAATCAACACTAAAAATGAATAATCCGGTAAAAAAATATATCAAAATGAACCTAAACCAATTATCACGAAAGAATTTCTTGTTTTTAAAATTTAAATAGAAAAAAAGTAATGTTATAAATACAACTGCTAGGATTAAAGTGTTTGAATATCCTATATATAATGTTGTAATAAAGAGAATTAGAGCTAAAAGTCCGATTATTAAATAATATAATGGTAAGCCAAAACGATACAAAACCAAAATTAACGAACCGTAAACCAATGCTGACCCCGGATCTGGTTGTAAAGTAATAAGTATAGCCGGTAAAAATATGATTCCAAAAGCTTTTAATTGATTTGATAATATTCTAAGATCTTGATTTCGTTCATTTAAATAATTAGCTATCGCCAAGGCAGTTGCGGTTTTAGCAAACTCTGAAGGTTGTATACCGAAAGAGCCAAAGCTATACCATGAAGTTGCGCCATTGATATTATTTCCAAATATGAATAAGCCAATTAATGACAAAATAGATACAATATAGAAGATGCCCGAAAATTGTTCATAAAATTTTTTATCAATAGCTAAAATTATGATAATCAATATGAAGCTTAATAACATCCAAATAAATTGTTTGCCATATTTAGTAGAAAAATCAAAAATTTCATATTCCGTTTCAGAAAATGTTGCAGAATATATACTTAACCAACCTAAAAAAATAAAAATTAGATACATGATGATCAATAACCAATCAACTCCTCTGAATATGTTATTTTTCCTTTTGCGCACTGTAATTTTCTATTTCTAACTGGTTGCTGTATTCATCCTCCAAACTACCGTTAAGTATTCTTTCTTCTAATCTTTCTCTTTTAATTGAGCCATTAAGATACTTCTCTATCATTAAGCTGGCTATTGGTGCTGCCCATCTAGATCCCCAATACCCATTTTCAACAAATACAGCTATGGCAATCTTAGGATCAACTTTTGGCGCAAATGCAATAAAAATGGAATGGTCTGTAAATTGTACTTTTTTACCATTAATCCGTTTAAAATTCTCAGCGGTTCCTGTTTTACCACATATTTCAATATCTTCAATTTTTGAAAATCGTGCTGTACCTTTTTCAAAAACATCAAACATACCTTGTATTATAGGTTCAAAATATTGAGCATCTATACTTGTGTATCTAGGTTTTGTGTATTTTTCGTTAATAACAATACTATCCCCAATTTTTTTAATAATATGTGGTGTATAAAAAAAGCCCCGATTTGCTATAGCCGCGGTCATATTTGCCAATTGAATAGGAGTGGTTAAAACTTCACCTTGACCAATTGCATTTGAAATAGTAGTTATAGCTTTCCATCCACCATTTGGGTAATATTTTTTGTATAAATTAGAATCAGGTACTAATCCTTTTTGTCCGGACGGTAAATCATAACCCAAATAATTACCTAATCCGAAGCTTTTAACGTGATTGCTCCAAACATCTATTCCTTCAGAGGGAGTATCATATTTTTCAATGATTTTGCGATAAACATTAGAAAAATATGAATTACATGAACGGTATATACCCATGTTAAGTTTAATTGGAGAGCCAACAATACCACAATGGCATTTCATAAATCCGCCCTTTCCATATTTATATCCATGATAACAATAAAAAGGAGTTTCCGTAGTAATAACATTTTCTTGTAAAGCAATCAGAGCATTGATAAGTTTAAACGGAGAACCAGGGGGGTATTGTGCTTGTAAACCTCTATCGAACATTGGCTTTTTAATAGTATCATTAAAAAGTAAAACCGAATTTTTAGAACGTTTTCTTCCCACCAGCATATTCGGATTATAACTGGGAGTTGAAACTAAAGTCAGTATTTCTCCTGTAGCTGGTTCAATTGCCACGATTCCACCTCGTTTATTATTCATGAGTTGTTCCGTATACAATTGTAAACCAATATCAAGGGTCAGCGAAATGTCTTTTCCGGGAACTGAAAGGGTATCATAAATACCGTTTTTATAGGTACCGATTTCTTTGTTAAACCGATTTTTCTGAATAAATTTTATTCCTTTTTTTCCTCTTAATGCAAATTCATATTGTTTTTCAATACCTTGATAACCAATCAATTCTCCTAATTGGTAGGATTTATCTTTTTTGAGTAACCTAATATTTACTTCGCTAATATAACCCAGTACATTTGCTGAAGTGTTGTTTGGATATTGACGAATAAATCTTTTTTGAATAAAAAATCCTTTATACTTATACATTTTTTCTTGAAGATAGGCGTAATCATCTTTAGATAACTGACCTACAAATGTTGACGGTAATCTGGGAGAAAAATTATTTGCTCTTTTATATTTCTTTAAGAACTGTTCTTTTGTAATTTTTAGCAGGTTACAGAATTCTAAAGTGTCGAGGGGCTCCACATCCCTAGGTATGATCATCACATCGTATGAACTTTGATTGGCAACCAAAAGCTTACCATTTCTGTCGTAAATGTACCCTCTATCAGGGTATTCATATTTTTTAGTAACAGCTGAGTTATTCAATGGGTTTTGCTTGTGTTTATCATCTATAACCTGAATAAATAGTAATCTAGTTATATAAATAACACCTACTGTAATGATTAAAAAATACAATAACGAATTTCTGGGCATATTTTATCTTTTTCTTGAAATAAAAGTAAAGCTTATCATGATTAATATAAGTGTAAAGATACTTGTTAATATAGTTTTAATAATGATAATTCCAAAATTACTCCATTTAAAATATTCTAATCCAAACACTACAAAATGGTGAATAAAAGTTAAGATTGAGATAAAAAAAAATGTTTTGAAATACGGTAACTTGAATAAACTCGTTGCACTATAATCGATTTCTCTTTTTCCAATTACACTTTTTAACACAGGAATTCTAATGAATGCTATAAGAAGTGTTGCTGCAGCATTGATTCCTCCTGAATTAGAGAATATATCAATGCATAAACCTAATAAAAAACTAAGAAAAATTAATAACCCATCATTTTTTTTAATAGGATATAAAAAAATAAACAGGATATATAACAAAGGATTGATATACCCCAAAAAGTTAATATTGTTCAAAACTACTATTTGAAGCAATACCAAACCAATAAATAATAGGGTTGTATTTATATTTTCTCTATTCATTTGAAGATTTTTCTTCCAGTGTTTTTATTTCTAATTTATCAAAATTGTTTATTATTTTTACAAAACCAATAGAACTCATATCATTGAAAAGTGTAATATCAATAAATTCGTAATTGTTGTTTTTGGTTTTAAAGTCCTTAATTATTCCAACTGGTATTCCTTCCGGAAAAATAGTGGATTTACCTCCTGTAATAATCGTGTCACCAACATAGATTGTTGCTTGTATCGGCAGATCGAGGAGTTGAACGGTATTATAATTTTTATTGTTCCAACTTAAACTACCGAAATGATTACTGTTCAATAGTTTAACATTTATCCGTGAATTTACATTTAGAACAGATAGAACAGTTGCGTAATTATTTGATACACTTTTTGTTATGCCTATAATTCCTTTGCTATTTATTACACCTAAATCTGGCTTTATTTCACTTTTACTACCTTTGTTTATGGTTAAGTAGTTGTTGTTTTTTCGATAACTATTATTGATTACCTTAGCTGAAATATAATTATATTTTTGTTTTAATTTTAGAGAATCAACTATTTTAAAATCCTTGGTATAGATTGATCTTTGTTCAAGATTTAATAAATTCTTTAACTGAACATTTTCTTCGGATAAACGTAAATTTTCTTCCTTTAAATATAGAAATTCTTTAAAATTATTTATTTTATTGTAGATACCGCCTGAAATAAAATTAGCAGAATTAACAAATTTGCTTTTGTGATAGGAATGGCTTTGAATGGTAAAAAAAAACGCGATAAATTCAAGCAACATGAACAAGATAAAAAATTTATTCTTGTAAAGGAATGAAATAATTTGTTGCATATTGTAATTTTAATTGTCTATTTCATCAATACACTTTTGTATTTTTCTAAATCTTTTAAAGCTGTACCAGTACCTCTCACTACAGCTCTTAAAGGGTCTTCAGCTACATAAACCGGTAAATCCGTTTTACGAGATAATCGTTTGTCAAAACCTCGTAGCATCGAACCTCCTCCAGCCAAATAAATTCCGGTATTATAAATATCGGAAGCTAATTCAGGTGGGGTTTTTGATAAAGTTTCCATGACGGCATCTTCAATCCTTATGATCGATTTTTCGAGAGCTTTGGAAATTTCCCTGTACGACAATTCAATTTGTTTAGGTTTTCCACTTAATAAATCTCTTCCTTGAATTAAAATATTATCCGGTGGAGTATCCAAATCTTCTGTAGCTGCACCTATTTGGATCTTTATTTTTTCAGCAGTAGTCTCTCCAACATAAAGGTTGTGCTGTGTACGCATATACATTGATATATCACTTGTGAATACGTCACCCGCAACTTTTACAGATTTGTCACAAACTATTCCACTTAAAGCGATAACAGCGATTTCAGTTGTACCACCACCAATATCAATTATCATGTTACCTTTTGGTTGCATAATATCAATACCAATACCAATTGCCGCAGCCATTGGTTCATAAATTAAATATATTTCTTTAGCATTCATCTGTTCTGCTGAATCGCGAACAGCACGTTTTTCTACTTCAGTAATACCAGATGGAATGCAAATCACCATACGTAATGAAGGGCGAAAAAATCGTTTTTTAATAGTAGGTATATTTCTTATGAATTCTCTGATCATTTGCTCGGAAGCTTCAAAATCAGCAATAACACCATCCTTTAAAGGCCTTATTGTTTTAATATTCTCATGAGTTTTACCTTGCATTAGGCTGGCCTTTTTACCAATTGCAATAATTTTTTTTGTTGTTCTGTCCATAGCAACAATTGACGGACTATCTACAACAACTTTTCCTTTGTGGATGATTAAAGTATTAGCCGTTCCCAGGTCGATAGCAATATCTTCCGTCAAAAAATCAAAAAAACCCATATAATTTATTCTTGTTAAGGTGTTTGTATAGTAATTTTCACAAATGTAATAAAATTACGCAATTCATTATACTAATGATTTAAAATTGTTTAGACTATTTTATATCATCAATTAAATTATAAATTTTCAATAAAAAGAGGGGACTGTTATGCAAATATATGATTAATGTTTAAAATGTCGCGTACCGGTAAACACCATTGACATGTTTTGCTGATTGCAATAATCTATGGAAAGCTGATCTTTAATAGAACCACCAGGTTGAATAACAGATGTAATCCCTGCATTTCCGGCTATTTCAACACAATCAGGAAAAGGAAAAAATGCATCACTTGCCATAACTGAACCTTTAAGATCAAAATTGAAATTATTAGCTTTTGTAATTGCTTGATTTAAAGCATCAACTCTTGAGGTTTGCCCAGTGCCACTAGCGCAAAGTTGTTTGTTTTTTGCTAAAACAATGGTATTAGATTTAGTATGCTTACAAATTTTCGAAGCAAACAATAAATCTTCTAACTCATTTTCATTTGGATGGGCATTCGTCACTTTGGTTAAATGTGATCTATCATCAGTGATTTTATCTTTTTGTTGTGATAGTACTCCGTTTAAAGCTGTTCTGAAATTAGCTTGCAGTAAATCAATATCTTTTTGAATTAATATAATTCTATTTTTCTTTCCTTTTAATATTTCAATAGCATCATCATCATAATCAGGAGCAATTACCACTTCGCAAAATAATTTATGAATTTCTTCAGCTGTTTTAAAATCAATTTTTGAATTTGAAATTAAAACACCACCAAATGCAGATTGAGGATCACCCGCCAAAGCATCTAAATATGCTTGACAAATTGTTTCTCTTTGAGCTAAACCGCAGGCATTGTTATGTTTTAAGATAGCGAAAGTTGGTCCCGAAGTATCGGGATTAAATTCGCGAATTAAATTTACTGCAGCATCAATATCCAATAAATTGTTATATGATAATTCTTTCCCGTGTAATTTATCAAAAAGATCATCTAGTTTACCAAAGAAAAAGCCCTTTTGATGCGGATTTTCACCATAACGCAGGGAACTGACCTGGTCAAAACTTTCTCTAAATTCAACGTCATCGGTATTTTGATTTAAATATTTGAAGATTGCCGTGTCATAATGGCTGGAAACTGCAAAAGATTTTGCCGCGAAATTTAGACGATTTTCTATCGTTATATTGCCCTCGTTTTTTGATATGATATTTAAAAACTCATCGTATTGTTTTCTGCTGGAAACACAAATTACATCATTATAATTCTTTGCCGCCGCACGAATTAAGGAAATTCCACCTATGTCAATTTTTTCAATTATATCTTGTTGATTTGCCCCGCTTGCCACTGTTTTTTCAAAGGGATATAGATCTACAATTACAACATCAATTTCAGGAATATCATATTGCGCTAACTGCTTAATATCTTCTTCATTATCTCTTCTGCTCAAAATACCTCCAAAAACTTTTGGGTGCAGAGTTTTAACTCTTCCACCAAGAATAGACGGGTAAGACGTTAGATCTTCAACCGGTATAACATTAATCCCTAACTTTTTTATAAAATTTTCAGTACCACCAGTTGAATAAATGGATACACCTAACTGATTTAATTTTTTTACAATAGGTTCTAATCCATCTTTATGAAATACTGATATTAATGCAGATTTTACTTTTTTAGTTGTGCTCATGGTAATGCTGTGAATTTTTTTTTCAAAAATACTAAAACGCATTAGTTTGAACAACTTTAAAAAAAGATAAAAAAAATTTATTTGTAAACTAATCTTTTAAATTTAGATTATTAAAGTTAAATTTAAAAAAATGATTTATTTTTAGACTCAAATGAATAATCAAAAAGAAATAAAATTAGGTCTAAAACAAAATTGGAAACAATTTACCTTATTAATTATTGTTAACGCTTTTGTTGGTGGAATGGTGGGCCTAGAAAGAACTATTCTACCCCAGTTGGCTGAAGAAAAATTTGGGTTGGTTGTTAAATCGGCTATTTTGTCGTTTATTATTGTTTTTGGTATTTCGAAGGCAATAACAAATTATTTCACAGGAGCATTTGCAGATAAAGTTGGAAGAAAAAACCTATTGGTAATAGGTTGGGTTATTGCAATTCCAATTCCATTTATTTTAATTTATGCCAATAGTTGGTCATGGGTGGTATTTGCAAATTTACTTTTGGGTATAAATCAAGGATTAACCTGGTCAAGTACCGTGGTAATGAAAATTGATCTGGTAGGTGAAAAAGATCGTGGTCTGGCCATGGGGCTAAATGAATCTGCGGGGTATTTGGCGGTTGGCGGGGTTGCTTTTTTAACTGGTTGGATTGCCTCAAACTATGGATTGCTTCCATATCCTTTTTATATTGGAATAGTGCTATCTGTAATGGGGTTGCTTTTTTCTATATTTTTTATAAATGACACCAAGCATCATGTTGCGGTTGAAATACAAAGCAGTAAAATTACTTTGCTCAAAAATGTTTTCTGGGAAACAACATGGAAAAATAATAACCTTGGCTCTATTTCTCAAGCTGGCTTGATCAATAATTTAAATGATGGCATGGTCTGGGGCTTGTTTCCTATACTTTTAGCAAGCTTAAATTTTAATTTAGTACAAATAGGAGTTATTGTTGCTGTTTATCCTACAGTTTGGGGTTTGGGGCAATTGATAACTGGAAAACTGGCCGATATTTTACCTAAAAAGAAAATGCTTTTTTGGGGAATGTTAATCCAGGGAATTGCGTTATTATTAATGACTTTGGCAGGTACATATACACATTTTGTACTATTGTCTGTTGTATTAGGAATTGGAACAGCCATAGTTTACCCTACTTTTTTAGCAGGAATAGCGGATTATACCAATCCTAAGCAAAGAGCAAAAAGTATAGGAATCTTTAGGTTATGGCGTGATTTAGGTTACGCAATCGGAGCAATTCTAACCGGATTGGTTGCCGATAAATTTGGAATTATTACCTCCATTGATTTAATTGCTACCTTAACAATTCTTTCGGCCTTTATTATTTTATTCAGGATGGATAGCAATGTTTAATATTATTATGCTTAATTTATCATGTGCTTTTGATAGGGTGAATTAAGAAACTAATATTTTAAATTCATCATGGCTACTTGTTCACATATAAATTCTAATAAAGTTTCATCATCTTTTGAAAACGGATTTATTTGATGAGAATCAATATCTATTTGACCAATATTTTCGCCATTTTTAAAAATAGGAATTACAATTTCAGATTTTACATCTAATCCACAGGAAATGTAATTATCTTGCTCTGTTACATCCTGAACTATAAAATTATTATTACTAATTGCAACTTGACCACATATACCTTTTCCAAAAGGGATTATTATATGTTCTGTTGGTTTTCCAGCGAATTGGGCTAATTTTAATTCTTCTTTCTCGCCATTTTTGAAATAAAATCCTACCCAATCGAAATATTCAATTTCATTTTTTAAAAAGGTACAAATTCCTTGTAAAGCTTCTTCAATATTAATATTTTTGTCAATTATGTGAATAATTTTATTTTTTAGTTCAATAATATCCATTTACATTGCTTTAAATTTGAGATCAAAAATACAAATCCTTGAAAAAGAATAGAACCATAATTATTTTTTTACTAAAATTTTTTGCAACATATTTTGTACTAGCAGGTTTTTACTCTATCTATTTAAAGCAAACACAACAAAAAGCAGATTTATTTTCTTGTTCGCCAATAACTAAAACTGTTGCAAATCATGTTCAAAAAACCGCCGAAATGTTAGGTTATGATGCATTTGTTGAACAACATACCGATGAATTATCTATGAAATTCATTTTGAATGGTAAGTATGTTTCCAGGATAATTGAAGGATGTAATTCATTAAGTATAATTATTTTATTTTTGTCATTTATTATTGCTTTTTCAGGAGGTTTAAGGCCTACCATATTATTTGGTGTTTTCGGAAGTGTATTGATCTATATTGTTAATATTCTCCGTATCATTGCATTAAGTATATTATATCATAGATTTCCTAAATATCAAGATATATTACATGATTTGTTGTTTCCGGCTATTATATATGGATTGACTTTTGTTTTATGGGTTACCTGGGTTAAATATTTTTCAAACATCAATAAAAATGCATATACAAAAACCATATAGAATAATATTCATTATCTTTTTATTTTTGTTATTGGTTATGGTAAGGGCATTTGCTTCAAAATTATTTTATGATCCGTTTATTGAATATTTTAAAAATGATTATTTGCAAAAACCAATTCCTGTTTTTAGTGGATCAAAATTATTATTTAGTTTAATATTTAGATATTTTTTAAATGCTATAATATCTCTATCCATTATCTATTTTGCTTTTCAAAACATGAATTTTTTAAAATTTTCAATTAAATTTTATATGATAGCATTTCTGTTATTAATAATAACTTTTTTTATCATTTTAAAAGGAGAATTAGTAAATGGCTATTTGTTTGCTTTTTATATAAGAAGATTTATAATTCACCCCTTATTTGTACTTTTACTATTGCCGGCATTTTATTATAAACAATTAACAACAAAAGAAATATTTTAACATTTCCTTAAAATAAACAATAAATATTAATGTTACTTTTGTTACTATGTTACAGATTTTACATAAAATATTAGCTGTTATTATTGCCTTAGTAATTTTATTTACTACTTTATCATTTACGGTTGCATAGTGTCTTTGTAGATATAATTACAGGTATATCTTATTCGTTTGGAACGAACGGTTTTTTGTTGATATAAATTACTGATTTGGTTTCTTTTTCATTAATATTTATTGATTCAGAATTGAAAAAAGTTACGTTATCAATATTTCATATTTAATTTTGGAATGGAATTGAATAAATTTGTGCTTTTCATTTTTTTATAATTTATAATTAAATAATTTAAGGTGGAATAAATAATATTAAAAAATGTAAATTCAAAACAATAAATATTTTTAAATAGAGTTAGTAGTAAATTATTAAATAACTAAAATTTAAACTAAAATAGATTAATTATGAAAAAAATGACATTTGCAACAGTCTTAATGTTAACTTTAGGACTGGTATTCACTTCATGTAATGAGGGTAAAAAAGATAATGTGGAACAGACTCAGGAAGAGGTTAAAGAAGTAGAAAAAGAAGCAGGTGAAACGAAAGATGTTGCCGAAGCTGAAGTTCATGAACATTCGGAAGATATAGCTATGGCTGTGTACCAGTGTCCAATGAAATGCGAAGGTGACAAAACATATGACAAAGAAGAAAAATGTCCTAAATGTAATATGGATGTAAAAAAAGTTGATAACGACAAGTCAGATGAAGCCGCTGACGAAAGTACTGAAGATAAAGAATAATATTCTAAATAAATTTGATAAAAAAAGCAGTTAACCAATAGTTAACTGCTTTTTTTATTCTCTAAGCTGGCTTTTATAAAATTAACAAATAAAGGATGAGGATTAATTACTGTACTTTTATATTCCGGATGATATTGAACCCCAACAAACCATTGATGGGATGGAATTTCAATTATTTCAACCAAACCAGTTTCGGGGTTAACTCCGGTAGGTTTTAAACCTGCATTTGTTAGCTGTTCAAAATATTTATTATTGTATTCATAACGATGCCTATGACGCTCACTTATTAATTCAGTGCCATAAGCTTGAAAAGATTTTGAGATTTTATCAAGTTTACAATCCCAAGCTCCTAATCGCATTGTACCACCTTTATTGGTTACTTTTTTTTGTGTTTCCATTAAATCAATAACAGGATAAGGAGTGTTTGGGTTCATTTCGGTAGAGTTTGCATTTTTCAGTTGTAAAATATTCCTAGCATATTCAATGACCGCCATTTGCATTCCCAAACAAATTCCTAAAAAGGGAATATTATTTTCTCTGACATAGCGCACTGCTTCAATTTTGCCTTCAATTCCTCTATCGCCGAAACCTGGAGCTACAATGAGACCATGTAATCCTTTTAATTTATCTGCCACTGTATCTTTATTAAGATCTTCAGAATGAATAGAGTGAATATTTACCTTTACTTCGTTTATTGCACCTGCATGACCAATAGATTCAAGAATGGATTTATAAGCATCCTGAAGTTCTACATATTTTCCAACCAATCCAATTTCAATGGTGCTTTTCGGGTTTTTATACTTTTTTAAAAAATTATTCCAGGCGTCTAAAGTTGGTTCTTTTTTTGCTGTCAAATTCAGTTTTTTCAATACCACTTTATCCAATCCTTCTTCGAGCATTAGGTTGGGTACATCATATATCGTATTGGCATCAATTGATTCGATTATGGATTCTTTATCAACATTGCAAAATAATGCTAATTTCCTCCGAATACTGTCATTAATATGGTGTTCAGTTCTACAAACTAATATATCGGGGCTTACACCACTTTGCATTAATTCTTTAACAGAATGCTGAGTCGGCTTGGTTTTTAATTCTTTAGCTGCTGCCAAATAAGGTATCAAGGTCAAATGAATTACTAGGGCATTATGATCTCCAAGATCCCATTTTAATTGTCGAACGGCTTCAACATAAGGTAAGGATTCAATATCGCCCACAGTTCCTCCAATTTCGGTAATTACAATATCATATTCGCCGGTTTTACCTAAGATCCTGATTCGGTTTTTAATTTCATCAGTAATATGCGGAATAATTTGAACCGTTTTACCCAAATAATCACCTTTGCGTTCTTTATTAATTACTGTTTGATAAATTCTACCAGTAGTAACATTATTTGCCTGTGAAGTTGGTTTGTTTAAAAAACGCTCATAATGCCCGAGATCCAAATCTGTTTCTGCACCATCATTGGTCACAAAACATTCACCATGTTCATAAGGGTTTAAGGTTCCTGGGTCAATATTAATATATGGATCTAATTTTTGAATGGTTACTGAAAAACCACTTGATTGTAATAGTTTTGCTAATGAAGCGGCAATAATTCCTTTTCCAAGAGACGAAGAAACTCCCCCAGTTACAAAAATATACTTTGTATTTGGCATTGTGTTTAGGTTTGTGTAAAATTACAAAGTCTGGTAACTTTGGCAAGAAATTTTGTTTTTATTTTTAAATCTATTTTTTTATAAATTTTAAAATATTGTAGCAAAAAAAAATCTACTTTTTAATTCATTAAAAGTAGATTTATTTATATTTAAGAAGATATAATTAGTTTAATTAATCTCATCGTCATCTAAAAATTCTTTAGAAAGAACAACTTCCTGATTTTCAAATTTCATATTTTTAATAATATATTTATCTGAAGTTACACAGCTTGAACTGGATGCTCCACATGAAATAAAGCTTGTCGAAGCAAAAATAAAAACTAATAAATAAGCTAACTTTTTCATAAGTATAATTTTACAGTTAATAATAAAGCAAGGGAGCAATTTATTATATAACGTAAAAAGTGTATTAAATATTTTATCAGTTATAAAATTATTACACGGAAAGCTTATTCAAAGTGTACTTTATTAAATTCTCAACAGCCAGATAAGGGTCTTGGCTAAAGGTCAAATTAGCTCTGTTAGCAATAATTGCATTCATAGAAACCGCATGATGTCCTAATAATTTTGCCAATCCATAAATAGCAGATGTTTCCATTTCGAGATTGATTATTTTAATTCCATTAAAATTAAAACTGTCAATTTTATTATTTAATCCCGGATCTTGAATGGCCAATCGTAAAATTCTTCCCTGTGGTCCATAAAATCCTCCTGCGGTTCCTGTAATACCTGAAAACACTTCTTTTGAATTTAATTTTAATTCAAGGTCACTGCTATTTTTAACAATATAAGGTCTTGACTTTTTTTCGGAATAATTGGTATGTTTTATAAAGGCTTCTTCCATTTCTTTTTCAAGTATATGCTCACAATCATAAGCGAGTAACATGCCGTCAAAGCCTAGTCCGTATTTGGCCAAAACAAAACTATCAACAGTTACATCACTTTGTAAAGATCCTGATGTGCCTATACGCACGAAATTTAATGATGTATGCTTTTTTTTAATAGTACGCGTATTAAAATCGATATTTACTAAAGCGTCTAATTCATTTACAACAATATCAATATTGTCAGGACCAATACCCGTTGAAATTACTGTAAATCTTTTATTGTTTAATGTACCCGTTATGGATTTAAATTCTCTTTTTTGTGTTTCGAATTCAATCGTATCAAAATGTTTGGCGACTTTAGCTACTCGGTCTTGATCTCCTACAAAAATGATATTTCTGGCAAGATGCTCTGGTTTTAAATTGATGTGATAAATACTGCCATCGGGATTTATTATAAGTTCAGAAGGTGCTATTATATTCATTTTTGAAATTTTGAAAAGAGCAAAGATAGTGAATATCCAATCTCAAAAAACAAACACCAAAAATCAAATAGTAAATTTTAAATAATCAATCAGCCACCAACTCTTTTTACATTATAACCTTCTTTTTGCAAGATTTGTATAATTTTATCACGAAATTTACCTTGAATAATTATCTCTCCATCTTTTGTGCTTCCGCCCACTCCACATTTGGTTTTTAACATTTTGCCAAGAACTTTTAATTCTTTATCTGTTCCTTGAAATCCTGTAATAATTGTAACCGTTTTCCCACCTCTGCCTTTATTAGAAAAGTGAGCTTCTAAACATTGCTCATTTGGTTTTAAAGTTTTATTTGATTTTTCTGTAAATGCAGAAAAATCTTCATTGTCATTTGTAGAAAATACAAAACCTCCCAAATCAGATAAGCTATTTATTTTTTTTTGGCCATTGCGTTGTTTCCATAATTTGAACAGTGCAAAGATAAAGAAAATCATTCCTAAAAAGAAAATTGCTAAAAAACAGTAATAACATTTTTCTTTAATTTTTAAGGAAAGAAAGGTTATCAATAAAGATGCTAGTATTATTTTAAGTGGACTGGAATTACCCATTATTTCTTGATTTGATTCCAGGCAAACAAAATCAATGCCAGTGATTCAAAGGTTAAACCAACACCTATTAAAATCATGGCTTGCTGCCATTGAAAGAACTTGCCTATAGCCCCAATAATTATCAAGAACAATCCGAAAGTGAAAAAAGAGGTGATTTTTTTATTCATCAGAATATTATTTTCTATATATGGGTATTAAATAAGAAATGGTATAATTAAAGCTAAAACCATTATCATTAAGGAAAACTTTATTGAATCCAGGAATAAATAGATTTTTAAAATTATCCGGCTCTTTTGAACTGATCAATTTATTTCCTCTAAAGGAAAATCCTAAAAATATATTATGCATGACTTCCACTTTAATTCCTAATACAAATTCAATCCATTGCGCATTTAGATTGTCGTATTTAGTTGAAGTCGTGACGGTTTTTTCTGGTAAAAACGGATCGGCATTGATAGTGTATTCATTTAAAGTCTGGTCAAAGGTACTGAAGGCATAACGTAAACCGACCACGATTACATTTTCCATCCCTATCCAATTCTTATAGGCATTAAAATCAGCACCAACTTTAATATATTGTCCGTTTGTTGTATAATTAAAAAAATCTTCCTGATCTGTATTTTCCAAATACCCAAATTCTGTAGCGATAAAAAATCGTTTTGACACCCGGTAGTCAGCAACAAATTCAAGCCCCTTTCTGTCATCATCAAAAAGAGAATAAACAGGGGCAACGATATCTATTCCTACCCTTAAACCATATCGGTCCTTATATTTGATAGTATCATTTACTTTTTCTTGTGAAAAAATGATTACAGTAAAAAACAGGAAAAATATATTAATGAAAGATTTTAACATGTGCTTCTTTTTGATTAATGATATGTAATGGCGTACTTGTAATTACCAATGATTTTATCCAGTTATCATCATCATTTATTAAAGATGGCGAGACATCATTGTAAAGTGATTTGTAGCCACATGATCTGGACACAAAAACATCTTCAGTTGTATAAATTAAATCAAATTGATCTGTATTATCATTTGCCATATCATCATCAATTCCATTTAGAATGAGTTTGAATGATGTTTGATTGTCAATAACCTGAATCGGAATTGCAATAGAATCTGTAAGGGTAGTTATTGTGCTATTTACATAATCACCAGATATTCCATCAATTTGCACCTTTAAATTGATTACTTTTTTAAATTCGTCCGGGAATTCGTTATCATAAAAACGAATAATTAAAAGTGGCGTAGTTTCTTCAATACAGATTTCATCTTTTTCGCAACCTAAAAAAAGGCACATAAGTAAGATGATAATTGAGGTGGAGAATATCGATTTTTTCATATTTTACTTTGTGACTCTAATTTGGTTAAAAAAACATTTAAAGGTAAAAAAAGATATTAATTCAAAATTACACAAATTAACGAATAATTAAATCACCTCCTTTTTAAAAGCACGACATTTTCAACATGATGCGTTTGCGGAAACATATCAACAGCTTGCGTTTTTATAATAGTATAATAATCTTTCATTAAAGATAGGTCTCTTGCTTGTGTTGCTGAATTACAACTTATATAAACTATTTTTTTTGGTAAAACATTTAAAATTTGTTCTACAACTTTTTTATGCATTCCATCTCTTGGCGGATCCGTAATTATTACATCCGGAACGCCGTTTTGAGCAATGAACTCTTTGGTAAAAATTTTAGCCATATCACCAACAAAAAAATCTACATTATCAATATTATTCATTTTTGCATTTTGTTTTGCATCGGCAATAGCCTCTGGTACAGATTCAACGCCTATAACTTTATTAGCTTCTTTAGCAATAAATTGAGCAATGGTTCCTGTTCCGGTATAGAGATCATAAACAAGCTCATTTCCGTTTAAGCCGGCAAAATTTCTTGCAATTTTATATAATTCATAGGCTTGGGCCGAATTTGTTTGATAAAATGATTTGGCGTTAATTTTAAATCTTAAACCTTCCATTTGTTCAAAAATATGATCTTTTCCTTTAAATAAAACCACTTCCTGATCGTAAATAGTGTCATTTCCTTTGCTGTTGATCACATATTGTAAGGATGTTATTTGAGGGAATTTTACCTTAACATAGTTCAATAGTTCTTTCCTTTTTAAATGATCATCCTCAAAAAACTGAATAACAACCATGATTTCACCAATTGAAGTTATACGGATCATCAGAGTTCGCAATAAGCCATGTTGATTTCTGGGATTGAAAAATGAAATATTCTTTTTTATAGCAAACTCTTTAATGGCATTTCTAATTTCATTAGAAGGATCTTCCTGCAAATGACATTTGTCAATATCTAAAATTTTGTCCCACATTCCAGGGATATGAAAGCCACAGGCATTTTTATTTTCAAATTCTCTACCACTTTTAATTTCATCTTCAGTTAGCCAACGAGAATCTGAAAATGAGAATTCCATTTTGTTACGATAAAAATAGATTTCTTTACATCCTGATATTGGAGTTATATCAGGTAAGTCTAAATGCCCGATCCTTATCAGATTATTAGTGACTTCTTTTTGTTTATAGGCCAATTGTTCTTCGTATTTTAAATTTTGCCATTTGCAACCCCCACAAACACCAAAATAATCACATACAGGTTCGGTTCTTTTTTCAGATAATTTATGAAACTTAACAGCCTTTCCTTCAAAATACGATTTCCTTTTTTTGCCAGTTTGAATATCAACAATATCACCTGGCACAGCATTACTTAAAAAAACAACTCTTCCGTCAGGTGATTTAGCAATTGATTTACCTTTAGCTGCTGTATCGATTACTTCTATATTTTCAAACAAATAAAATTTCCTTTTTCTTGACATGCTGCAAAAGTAATTCATTTTTATGATTTTTTTTCTTTGTTTTGCAGAGGATTTATCGAATAATATTTTTATAAAATTGATTAGTTTTACATGGTGATGGAATCTGAACAACATAGGAAAATAATCCATATTGATATGGATGCTTTTTACGCTTCAGTAGAACAAATGGATAAGCCTGAATTGCAAGGTATACCAATTGCTGTTGGAGGAGGGGGAGAAAGGGGTGTTGTGGCAGCTGCGAGTTATGAAGCCAGAAAATTTGGAGTTCGATCAGCAATGAGCGGATTTTTAGCAAAAAATAATTGCCCACAACTTATTTTTGTTCAACCTCGATTTCACAGATATAAAGAAATTTCAAAACAAATCAGGAAAATATTTTTTGAATATACAGAACTGGTAGAACCTCTTTCTTTAGATGAAGCTTATTTAGATGTAACGATAAATAGAAAGAATAATCCTTCAGCAACCTTAATTGCTAAAGAGATTAGAAAAAGAATTTTTGATGAAGTTGGTTTGACAGCATCAGCAGGAATTTCATCAAGTAAATTTATCGCAAAAATCGCTTCTGATATTAATAAACCAAACGGGCAAAAAACTATACCTCCGGAAGAAGTTATTCCATTTTTAGAAGAGTTGGCAATTGAGAAGTTTTTTGGAATTGGTAAAGTAACTGCTGCAAAAATGTATCAATATGGAATTTTTACTGGTAAAGATCTGAAAGAGAAATCATTAGAATTCTTAACGAGTAAATTTAAAAATTCGGGAGCCCATTATTATCAAGTGGTTAGAGGTTTACACCATAGTAAAGTGAAACCAAATAGAATTCAAAAATCTGTAGCGGCCGAACATACTTTTTCAAAAAATCTTACATCGGAAGTATATATGTTAGAGCGATTAGAAACTATAGCTCTGGAATTGGAAAATAGGTTGAATAAATCTAAAATTGCTGGCAAAACAGTTACTTTAAAAATAAAATACAGTGATTTTACACAGCAAACTCGTAGTAAAACATTAAGCTATTTTGTTAAAGATAAAGCCATTTTATTATCTACCGTTAAAGATCTTTTGTTTCAGGAAAAAATGCAAAATTCAGTAAGACTTTTAGGTATTTCTGTAACAAATCTTAATAACCAAACCAATAAAAAAGAAAATGTGATGGACCTGCAATTTAAATTTGAGTTTTAAAATATTGCAAAAAAAAAGTGAGCATTAATCAAAATACACACTTTCTAATAAAATTTGATTCTTAATCCAATTGCGGTCCTGCAGCAACTAAAGATTTACCCTCTTCATTATCCGTATACTTATCAAAGTTTTTAATAAACAATTTCGCTAATTTGGTTGCTTTGATATTCCAGTCTTCAGCATTTTCATAAGTATCTCTGGGGTCTAAGATGTTATCATGGACGTCTGTTAATGAAGTTGGTACCTCTAAATTGAATATTGGAAGAATTTTTGTTTCTGCCTTGTCCATAGAGCCATCTAAAATTCTGTCGATTATTCCCCTGGTATCCTGAATAGAAATACGTTTTCCAGTTCCATTCCAGCCAGTATTGACTAAATATGCCTGTGTGTTATGTTCTTTCATTTTTTTAACCAGTTCTTCACCATATTTTGTTGGATGCAAGGTTAAAAATGCTTCACCAAAACAAGCGGAAAAGGTTGGTTGAGGTTCGGTAACCCCTCTTTCGGTACCTGCTAATTTAGCTGTAAATCCAGATAAAAAATGATATTTAGTCTGCTCTGGTGTCAATTTAGAGACAGGGGGCATTACTCCAAAAGCATCGGCAGTTAAGAAAATTACCTTATTGGCATGCCCTGCCTTAGAAACAGGTTTGACTATATTATCAATATGATAGATCGGGTAAGATACACGTGTATTTTGAGTTACTGAACCATCTGTAAAATCAATAGAACCATTTTCATCAATTGTAACATTTTCAAGTAAGGCATCTTTTTTGATGGCATCATAAATGTCAGGCTCGGCTTCTTTACAAAGATCAATTGTTTTTGCATAACAGCCGCCTTCAAAATTAAAAAGGCCCTCATCGTCCCATCCATGCTCATCATCACCTATTAGTTTTCTTTTTGGATCAGTGGATAAGGTTGTTTTACCAGTACCAGATAATCCAAAGAAAATTGCCGTATTACCATCATCACCAACATTAGCGGAACAGTGCATTGCTGAAATTCCTCTTTGTGGTAAATAATAATTCATCATAGCAAACATACCTTTTTTCATTTCACCACCATACCATGTCCCACCAATTACCTGCATTTTTTCTGTAAGGTTAAATACAGTAAAAACTTCTGAGTTTAAACCGTGCTCTTTCCACTTTTTATTAACCGTTTCAGATCCATTTAAAACTACAAAATCAGGATCACCATAATTATCTAATTCATCTTTTGTTGGTCGTATGAACATATTTTTCACAAAATGAGCCTGCCAGGGAACTTCAACAACAAATCTAACTTTTAATCTAGTATCTTCATTGGCACCACAAAAAGTATCAACCACATATAATTTTTTATCCGAAAGTTCAGTTAAAACCAATTCTTTCAAATCATCCCAAACTTCTTGTGAGATAGGTTTATTGTCATTCTTAGATTTTTCCGATGTCCACCAAATAGTATCTCTGGTTATATCATCTAATACGATGAATTTATCTTTAGGAGAACGACCTGTAAACTTACCTGTCATTACATTTATCGCACCAAGGTTGGTTAAATAACCTTTTTCAAATCCTTTTAAGGAAGGATCCAGCTCATATTGATATAATTCATCGTAAGATGGGTTATATATTATTTCTTTGGGATTTTTAATACCTAATTCATTTAACGAAGTAATAACTGATTTTGTAAGGACTTCCATAATTTCAAATTTAAAATTAACTGTTTTTGATTTCTATCACAAATTTACGCAAAAATACAGTGTAACACTTATGACATTTATCATCAATATAATATTATTATTACAATTGATTTCTTTTCAATTAAAAAGTTAATTATTTAAATTAATTTATTGTTTTTCTGATATTTTTGGCGGTGCTCCGGCCATAATTTCTTCATTGGCATATTCAGCAAATTGTTCAAAATTTTTTCTAAACGAATCTGCCAGAGCATGTGCGGTTTCATAATAACCTTTGTCGTTTTTCCAGGTTCCTCTCGATGATAAAACTTCACTAGGTACTCCCGGAACTTTTCTTGGTTGGTTCAGTCCAAATACAGAATGTACATGGTATGTTTCATATCTAACATCATCAAGGGCTCCTCTAAGGGCTGCATTGATCATGGCACGGGTATATTTCAATTTTATTCTTGAACCTACACCATAAGGGCCACCAGTCCAACCGGTATTGATCAACCAAACATTCACACCTGTTTCTTTCATTTTCTGACTTAACATTTTGGCATATTTTGTTGGATGTAAAGGCATGAAAGGAGCGCCAAAGCATGCTGAAAAAGAAGGAACCGGTTCATTAATTCCTGCTTCAGTACCAGCAACTTTAGCCGTATATCCTGAAATAAAATGAAAAGCAGCCTGACCTGGGGTCAATTTTGATATTGGAGGAAGTACTCCAAAAGCATCTGCTGTAAGGAAAAATATATTTTTCGGATTTTTTGCAAATGAAGGTGTTTGAATATTATTAATATGAAATACCGGGTAGCTTACTCTTGTGTTTTGAGTTATTGATACATCATCGTAATCAACTTCATTAGAATTTTTTTTGAATTGAACATTTTCTAAAAGTGCTCCGGGTTTAATTGCCCGAAAAATATCAGGTTCATTTTCTTCCGATAAATTGATGACTTTCGCATAGCAACCACCTTCAAAATTAAATATAGTGTTATCATCTGTCCATCCGTGTTCATCATCGCCAATTAATTTTCTATTTGGATCAGCGGAAAGCGTAGTTTTACCAGTACCTGACAAACCAAAGAATATGGCTGTTTCACCATCTTCACCAACATTAGCTGAGCAATGCATGGGCAAAGTATTTTTAAATATGGGTAAAATAAAATTTAATGCCGAAAAAACACCTTTTTTTACCTCACCGGTATATCCTGTTCCACCAATCAAAATAATTTTTCGGGTGAAGTTTAAAATAGCAAAATTATGTTGCCTTGTTCCATCAATTTCTGCATCTGCCATAAAACCAGGTGCCTGTAAAATGGTCCATTCCGGTGCAAAAGTTTCCAATTCCTTTTTACTAGGCCTTAAAAACATATTATAAGCGAAAAGATTTACCCATGGTAATTCAGTAATAATTCGAATATTCAACTTATATCTATCATCTGCGCATGCAAAAACATCACGAACATATAATTCTTTACCCGACAAATATGATGTAACTTTATTATAAAGTTTGTCAAATCTTTCCGAGTCAAACGGAATATTTATAGCACCATCCCACCAAACGGTATCCTTTGTAATTTGATCTTTAACAATAAATCTATCTTTAGGCGACCTGCCCGTAAATTCACCTGTATTTACCGATAAAGCTCCAGTGTCAGCAATAATACCTAAGTTGTTCTCAGTGCAAATTTTGGTTAATTCTTCAGGTGATAAATTCCATTTAGGGTCAGAATTTATTATTCCGTATTCTTCCAAAGAATAATTAGTTGTTTGATTGTTCTTCATTTACTTTGTGTTATTTGAAAACGGCAAAGTTATATTTTATTGATAAAAATCACACCTTTTAGATTATTAATATTCAATTATATTTATTTTGAACCTTGTTAAATGAGAATATCATAAATATCCAACCAAAAATTAAAAACATGCCCCCTAATGGTGTGATAAACCAAATACTCTTAGCAGACAGGGCGCCGATAGAAATTGCAAAAATAGATCCTGAAAAAAATAGAATCCCAATAAAGAATATATAACTAATTATATTTTTAGTTTGTATAGAAAACCCTGAATAAGAGTTAACAAAAAGAAGTACAATTGCATGATACATCATATAACGTGTTCCTGTTTCAAAACTTTTTAAAGCTTCGGGGTCTAATATATCTTTAAGTGTATGCGCTCCAAAAGCTCCTAATACCACAGCAAGAAAGCCTATAAAGGCAGTAATACTCAAATTTAATTTCATGAGATAGAATTTAGATTATAAATACAAAAATAATGTTTTTATAAATTAATGAGAATTTAAAGATATTACTAAACCAATTAATATACCTAGAAATATAATTCAGGTAAAAGTTTGTAAAATAACGCGGTTATTTGCATGAAATATCTAAATTTGAAGACATAAAAATTAAGAATATTATAATGAGAAAAATATTAATTATTGGTGCAGGAAGATCCGCATCATCATTAGTTAAATATTTATTAAACAAGTCTGATTCAGAAAGATTGGAAATAATTATTGCCGATAAATCATTGGATAATGCTAACAAATTAGCACAGGATCATCCTAATAGTAAGGTGATGTATTTAGATATTATTGATGAGGTATCAAGAAAAAAGGAAATTCGTAATGCTGATATTGTTATTTCCATGTTGCCGGCAAGATTTCATATTGAGGTTGCTAAAGATTGTGTTGTTTACAATAAAAATTTAGTCACCGCATCATATATTTCAGATGAATTAAAAGCTCTGAATGAGGAAGTTGTAGCTAAAGGCCTAATTTTTATGAATGAAATTGGCCTGGATCCTGGTATTGATCATATGAGTGCCATGCAGGTAATAGATAGAATTAAAGAAAAGGGTGGTAATATCATTCTTTTTGAGTCTTTTACCGGAGGCTTGGTTGCTCCGGAAAGTGATAATAATTTATGGAATTATAAATTCACCTGGAATCCTAGAAATGTTGTTGTGGCAGGTCAAGGTGGCGTAGCAAAATTTATTCAGGAAGGTAAATATAAATACATTCCATATCACAAGCTATTTAGAAGGACTGAATTTTTAGAAATTGAGGGTTTTGGTAAGTTTGAGGCTTTGGCCAATAGAGATTCATTGAGTTATAGAGAAATTTATGGGTTAAAAGATGTGTTGACCTTGTATAGAGGTACAATTCGCCGAATAGGTTTTTCCAGAGCATGGAATGTTTTTGTGCAATTAGGGATAACCGATGACACCTATATTATGGAGGGTTCAGAAGATATGACCTATCGAGATTTCATAAATTCTTTTTTTCGTATAGTTCGAGTGATTCTGTTGAGTTAAAATTACTACACTATCTAAATATTGACCAAGATGATATATTGTGGGATAAACTTTTAGAGTTGGATTTATTCAGCAGGAAAAAGAAAGTTGGCTTAAAAAATGCTACTCCGGCTCAAATATTACAAAAAATATTGATGGACAGTTGGACACTAGACCGAGATGACAAGGATATGATTGTAATGTATCATAAGTTTGGGTATATATTAAATGGGGAGAAAAAGCAAATTGAATCAAATATGGTCGTAGTTGGGGATGATCAAATATATACAGCGATGGCAAAAACGGTTGGATTGCCTGTTGCGATCGCCACGTTAAAAATATTAAATGGTGAGATAAAAACACCGGGTGTGCAATTGCCTATAAGCAAAGAAGTTTATGATCCGATCTTAAAAGAATTAAAAATTCACGGTATAGATTTTAAAGAAAAGGAAGTTGAATATTTAGGTTATAATCCGTTCAATCTGGACGCATAAATAATATGTAAAAACGGTTTAAATGATCATGAATTTATTTTTTACGGACTGTTTTTATCGCGAGTATTATCAAAACCAGGATTAATGAAATAAAATAAATAGTTGTTGCTGTGCTTTTAATAATTGTAAAACTACTATTTAGAATTACTGCGGTTTTCGTGATATTTGGAAATTTTAAAATTAATAAAATAAGACCCAAATTTTCAAGGTAATCAAAAGTTGCAGCTATTAATGGTAATAGGCCTAGAAATAAATAAGGAGTTTTGAGCTTATTTATTTTTTGTAAAAAATATGCCATTATCAAACTATATGAAACCCCAAACAACATAGGGGTAGATCATATCTACCGGAATTTGATAATTTAAATATACGCTTCTACCTTGAACTCCAAGTTCATTAAACAATTTCATGACATATGCATATGAATATCCAAAAGGGAGCATGTCTAAAATCTTATTTCCATTTGCATAATTCATTACTTTAGGGATAGTAATAAATATCATAATTAAATAAATCAGGTTGGTTATGATAAATATTGATAATACTTTTTTACCCTGAATATTTTTAGAAAGTATTGTTTTAAGATGCTTCATATTTTTAATTTATTAAGAACATGATCTCCCATAACAGCTCAAGATCAATTATCTAGATAATCGGTTTTATTATTTAAAACTTGTTCAAATATAATTTTTTATTATCTTCCAAATCTAACTAATCAAATATTTAAATTGTTATGACTTCAATTACAGGAATTATTCTTGCACTTTCCTTGATGATAATAATGTTCGGAATGGGATTATCTTTGACCTTAGCCCATTTTAAAAGGGTAGTTACATATCCAAAGGCAGTTTTTGTCGGTTTATTTAGTCAAATCATAATATTGCCATTAATTGCGTATCTAATAGCCATTGGTCTCCATTTATCACCAACTATTGCCATTGGGATAATGCTTTTGGCGGCTTGTCCCGGTGGGGCAACATCTAACTTGCTAACACATTTGGCTAAAGGTGATTTGGCCTTATCGGTTTCCTTAACGGCAATTGCAAGTATATTATCCGTAGTTACAATTCCGATTATTGTTCAATTTGCAATATCCGAGTTTTCCGATCAAAGTTATTTGGATTTCGGTTGATGCAATTACAATGATCAAACAATTATTGTTAATTGTAATAATTCCTGTAAGTATCGGGGATGTTTGTTAAAGCTAAATTTTCAAGCTTCGCGGAAAGGATGGAAAAACGGGTGAAATTAGCCTCAGCCATTATATTTATTTTAGTAATAATTGGTGTTACTTATAGTATAAGAGAGGTTTTTATGGAATATTTGAATGAAGCAGGTTTGCCTTCTATATTACTCAACGTTACCACTATGGTTATTGGTTTTACCTTAGCAATACTCTTTAAACTTACCAAACCACAGGCTATTAGTATTTCTATTGAAACCGGAATTCAGAATGGAACCTTGGCCATCACTCTGGCAACTATTGCTTTGAATAATGCTGAATATTCTATAGTGCCGGCAATTTATGGTTTGTTGATGTTTTTTACCGGAGCAATTATAATTTTTATGAGAAAATCACTTGGTGTAATGGAAAAAATTTAAAGATTCAAATAAAATTTTCTGACTAACTCATTGTAAGCTTCACTGTATTCGTGTCTTTCAATTTCAATAATTAATTCATCAACAGCAGGCGATATATTATTAAAACTTAATTGAAGTAATGTTCTTTTAATTGGCGTTTTAATATTGCCTTTGACCCTTGTAATTCTGTTCGGATATAGATTTACTTTTTGCGCCAAATTCAAAAAATTATTTTCTTCACGAAAAGGAATAATAAATGAACACGATCCTTTCTGACTTAATAATTTTGCTGTTGCTGTAAGCAATTCGGCAAATGATAACTTTTCTGTGTGTCTGGCAGCAGCTCTTTTCGGGTCAACTTTTTTATAAGTATCATTGTAAAATGGTGGATTGGAAATAATCAGGTCGTATTTCTCATCAATTTCTTCTGTAAATTCTTGAATGGAAGTATGATAACAAAATAAACGATCACCCCAATTACTGTTTTCAAAATTATCTACAGCTTGCTCATAGGCATCAGGTTCAATTTCCATGGCGTCAATAATTTGACAGCTAGAACGTTGTGCGATTTGCAAGGCGATAATTCCGGTTCCGGTTCCTATATCAAGTATGTTATTGATATCCTTATTCAATTCAACCCATGCGCCCAGTAAAACTCCATCAGTGCCAATTTTCATGGCAGTTTTATTTTGATGAATTGTAAATTCTTTAAATTGAAATGGTTTTGTGCTCATTTTATATGTTATAAGCTGTTGTGATCCCACTAAAATTGATTATTTATCTGGTTAAATATTCCTATTTATTTCTACAGATTCAATGCAATCATACCTTCTGGTGTTTCAACAATAACTTTTTTATTTTTCCTGTCAATTTTCTTGATAAAATCGTCGATCATTGGTATTAATATTTCTGATTCACCTTTTTCTATAACAAATAACGTTTGGGCTGTCGAGTCATTTATTGAAGTAATTTTTCCCACATCACCAAAATTCACATCTTCTAAAGTGAATCCAATTACTTCATGAAAATAAAATTGATTCCCTGTTAATTTAGGCAATAGATTCAAAGGTAAATAAACATCTGATTTTATAATTGCATCGGCATCAGATTCGTTATTTACATCTTCAAATTGAATACGTAATTGATTACCTTTTTGCAACAAACTTTTTTCTATAAAAAAGGGAAGTAAATTTTTTCCAAGATCTAAAAAAACGGCCTCTAAATTCTCATAAATATCTGGCTCATCTGTATCTAATTTTAACACGACCTCACCTTTAAAACTGTATTTTTTTACAATTTTTCCCAAATAAAAACAATCTTTCTTTTGCATTTTAATATGTAGATTTACTGCAAATTTAAAATAAAAAAAACCCGATAAATTAATATCAGGTTTTATATTTATAATAAAGTAAATTTATTTACCTTCTTCTTTAGCTTCTTCAGCAGCTTCATCAATAGTTTGAGGGCCTTCATCTTCAGTCACTTCTTCCGCTTTAGCGGCAGCTTCTTTAGCAGCTTTTGCATCAGCCTTAGCTTTAATAGCTTCATTTTCAGCTTCATCAGCAGCAGCTTTACGCTTGGCATTTACTTCCTTTTCAACTTCAAAAGCTTTTGCTTTTACATCATCTTTAGCTTTTGTTAATTTACTTTCTTTATCAGAAACCTTAGCAGTTTTTTCATCTAACCATGCTTGGAATTTTGTTTCTGCTTGCTCTTCAGTTAAAGCTCCTTTTCTAACTCCTCCTGCTAAATGATTTTTTAACATTGCGCCTTTATACGATAAAATAGCTCTAGCCGTATCAGTAGGTTGTGCCCCATTTTGTAACCACTTTACCGTGGCATCAATATCTAATTCAATTGTAGCTGGGTTTGTATTAGGATTATATGTTCCTAATTTTTCTAATGATCTACCATCACGTTTTGAACGGGCATCAGCAGCAACCACCCAATAAAATGGTTTTCCTTTTCGTCCGTGTCTTTGTAATCTAATTTTTACTGGCATAATTGTTTAAATTTTTAGGTTCTCGACCTAAGTTATTAATTATTAAATTCTACTTTCTCGAAGTAGGCCGCAAAATTAATAAATATTTTTGAATACAGCATGAGTTTATTAAATCTATTTTTAATACTCATTTAAACTAGTAGATATTTCTTTTTTTATTGATTAAATCCTTAGTTTTACTGGTATTAAGTGTTGTATATCTCAACAATGAAATAATAAAAAAGTAATTTAAATTAAACTAAAAGTTTTAGCTAATGAAAAAGTGCGTGTTATTTGGAATTTTTGTTTGGTGTATAGGTATTCTTGTGGCACAAGAAAAACCTCATTCTCATCTTTCCAAGCGAAAAATTGAATTTCCAGATATTGATGGGTATAAAACCCTGATTTCCGATTTCCATCAACATACTGTATTTTCTGATGGTAGTGTTTGGCCAAATATTAGGATACAAGAAGCTTTGAGAGATGGTTTGGATGTGATTTCTCTAACGGAACATTTAGAATATCAACCACATGCTGACGATATACCGCATAAAGATAGAAATAGAGCATATCAAATTGCCTTAGAAGAAGCTAAAAATCATAATTTGATCGTTGTGAATGGTTCTGAAATTACCAGGTCAATGCCTCCTGGCCATTCAAATGCTATTTTTATAAAGGATGCTAATAAATTACTTATTGATAATCCTATTGATGTTTTTAAAGAAGCTAAAAATCAGGGTGCTTTTGTTTTTTGGAATCATCCGAATTGGATACCACAGGCAAGTGATGGTATCGCAAAGCTCAAAACCATGCATAAAAAGTTATTGAAAAAGAATATGTTACATGGAATTGAAGTTGTGAATGATGTAACTTATTCTGATGAAGCGTTACAAATTGCACTAGATCATAATTTAACAATTATGGGTACTTCGGATATTCATGATTTGGTAGATTGGACTTTTAAAATTCCTCAAGGTGGTCATAGGCCAGTTACCTTAGTTTTTGCGAAAGAAAGGAATGAAGAAGCTATAAAAAATGCATTATTTGAAAGACGTACTGTTGCTTATTTTAATAATATTTTAATTGGAAGAAAAGAGTTTTTAATTCCATTAATTAATGCGTCTTTAAGTGTTATTGAGGGTGTAAGGTATATGGGTGATTCTAAAGTATTGTCTATTACAATTAGAAACAATAGCGATGTTGACTTTATACTCAAAAACATATCCAAATATACTTTTCATAACCATAGTGATATAATTACACTTAAAGCTCACCATTCAACAACTATTAATATAAAAACAATTAAAAAACTAACTTCATTAAGTATCAATTTTAAAGTATTAAATGGAATATTAGCTCCAAAAGTAAATCCAGATATTATATTTAACATTGATATTAAATCGTAATTATAAAATGGCTCCATCTAATTGTCATAGTTATCTTATGATTTTTGATAAAATGCAGAGTTTTTTTGGGAAGGATTAATTACTAATTAAGCCGATTTGTAAATTAGAAAAGAAATAAAAATCCCTTCTCTATTGATATTATAGCTTATACTAAACCAAACCCGTAAATCCTAAAAATGCAAGAGATAAAAGTCCGGCAACCAGTAAATTAATAGGAACACCTTTCATGCCTTTAGAAATATTTGCCAATTCCAGATATTCTCGAATACTTGCAAAAACTATGATTGCCAAAGTAAAGCCTATTGAATTTGCAACTGCAAAGAAAACAGCTTTTAAAGCTAATTCCTTATGCATAATGACTTTAATAGTTTCATTTAACTGATACGATTGCAGGGTATTATGTAATTCAATTTCTTTTTTATTTGAATTTGATATATCACAAACAGATTTAGCCTTACATGCTTCACAATTTATATCACCCACTAAAGAAACAGTAATAATATCTTTATTGATTTTTGAAATTTCCCCAAAATGTTGGATAAATTTATTATTACTTAATTTTCTGATATCTGATTTTCGTTTTTGCATAATAATTAAAACTATTTGGATAAATCAATATTAAAGATATGGTATATTAATACTGTATAACATGACTATTATTAGGTAATTAGAGTTTTTTTTATTCGGTGTTTGTTAGGTTTTATTTATAATTTTTATTGTTCATAACAAATTATTTAAAATAATTTTAGTTTGTTAATAAATATCTAGACTTCTAGAATTATAAAATCTATATAATCAATACTTTTAAGGTCACTATTTTAAAGAGATAACTAAGAAAATGTATTTAATATTTGATACGGAAACAACGGGTTTACCCAAAAAATGGAAAGCCCCAATAACGGATGTAGATAATTGGCCAAGATGTGTTCAAATAGCTTGGCAATTACACAATGAGAATGGTGAGCTTATTGAACATCAGGACTTTTTGATAAAACCAGAAGGTTTTAATATTCCGTATGATGCAGAGCAAATACACGGTATTTCTACAAACTTAGCGACCCAAAATGGAATTTCTTTAGCCGAAGGGTTACAACTTTTTAATGAGGCGCTAGTAAAAACAAAATTTGTAGTTGGTCAAAATGTAAATTTTGATTTAAATATTATAGGATGTGAGTTCTATAGAATGGGTATTGAAACTGAGCTAAATAGTTTGCCGGTTTTAGATACCTGTACAGAAAAAACAGCTCTATTATGTCAAATACCAGGTGGGAGATTTGGTAAATTTAAATTACCAACATTAACAGAACTTCATCAAAAATTGTTTGATATACCTTTTACGGAAGCGCACAATGCAACGGCTGATGTTGAAGCAACGACACGCTGTTTTTTAGAATTGATTCGATTGGGAAATTATTCGCAAAGTGAATTGCAAGCTGGTGACAATTACTTTGAAAACTATGCAGCAGAAAATCCCAGCAAGATTCCATTAATAGGGTTAAAGCATAAGAACCTTAAAAATGAAAGTAAAAAATTAAAGGAGAAAGATCAAAAAACAGGGCAGATTATTTCCAGTTCAAATCAAAAAGAACATTCAAATTTAGCAAATGTCCAATTTTCTCATTTACACAATCATTCTCAATTTTCTATTTTACAATCCACTTCAAGTGTAGCTGATTTAGTTCAGGCTGCAATTAAAAATAAAATGCCATCGGTTGCTCTTACCGATACGGCTAATATGATGGGTTCATTTGTTTTTGTAAAAGAGATATTAAATCATAATAAAAACTCCGATGACCCCATAAAACCAATTCTTGGTTGTGAGTTTAATGTATGTGAAGATCATTTGAATAAGTCGGTTAAAGACAATGGTTATCAAGTAGTATTACTTGCCAAAAATAAAAACGGTTATCATAATTTGGCTAAAATGTCATCTATAGCATTTATTGATGGTTTTTATTATGTGCCAAGAATTGATAGAGAAATTGTAAAAAAATATAAACAGGATATTATTGTTTTAAGTGGTAATATCAATGGTGAAATTCCTAATAAAATATTAAATATTGGTGAAAATCAGGCGGAAGAAGCACTGCTTTGGTGGAAAAAAGAGTTCGGAGAGGATTTTTATTTAGAGTTAAACGATCATCAACAGGAAAATGAACAACATGTTAATGAGGTGATTGGGAATTTAGCTGTTAAACACGAAGTAAAACTTATTGCTACCAACAATACTTTTTATATTGATAAAAAAGATTCAACGGCTCATGATATATTATTATGTGTAAAAGATGGCGAAAAGTTAGATACACCTAAAGGTAGAGGTAGAGGATTTAGGTATGGTTTGCCAAATGATGAATATTATTTTAAAGATCAGGAAGAGATGAAAGATATATTTCGACATATTCCTGAAGCGATAATAAATATTCAGGAAATTGTTGATAAAATTGAGATCTATCAATTGGCACGGGATGTATTACTGCCAAAATTTGATATGCCGGAGAGATTTTATAATAAGGAAGATGAGAAAGATGGAGGTAAGAGAGGAGAAAATGCATATTTAAAATATTTGACTCATAATGGTGCAAAACATCGATATCCGGAAATAACAGAAGAGATAAAAGAACGTCTTGATTTCGAGTTGATGATTATTGAAAAAACCGGATATCCGGGTTATTTTTTAATTGTTGAAGATTTTATAAATGAAGCCCGTAAAATGGATGTGTCTGTTGGACCGGGCAGGGGATCTGCAGCAGGTTCGGCAGTAGCATATTGTTTGGGAATTACGAATATTGATCCGATAAAATATGATTTGCTTTTTGAGCGATTCTTGAATCCTGATAGGGTTTCTTTACCGGATATAGATATCGATTTTGACGATGAAGGAAGACAAAAAGTAATTGATTATGTAATAAATAAATATGGTACAAGCCAGGTAGCCCAAATAATAACATATGGTACTATGGCCGCTAAATCTTCCATAAGAGACGCGGCGAGAGTATTAGATCTGCCATTACCAGATGCTGATAGAATTGCTAAATTAATTCCGGGTTTAAAACTGAAAAATATTTTTGGTACGGATGAAAAGAGCAAAGCCAAAGTAAAAGGATTGAGAAGTGAAGAGATTGAAAATGTCAAACAATTAATTTCTATTGCCGATGGTGAAGGATTAGAAGCCGATACAATAAATCAAGCAAGAGCTTTAGAAGGTTCTGTTAGAAATATAGGTACCCATGCTTGTGGGGTGATTATTACACCTGAAGATATAACCAATTTGATTCCGGTGGCAACCGCTAAAGGAACAGACATGTATGTAACCCAATTTGATAACGGTGTTGTTGAAGATGCTGGTTTATTGAAAATGGATTTTCTGGGTTTAAAAACTTTAACTTTAATCAAGGATACGGTAAAAATTGTTAAAGCCTTACACGGAATCGATCTAGTACCTGATGATTTTCCACTCGATGACGAAGAGACATATGCCTTGTTTCAAAAAGGAGAAACAGTAGGGATTTTCCAATATGAATCTCCCGGAATGCAAAAGCATATGAAGTCATTAAAGCCAACTGAATTTGCTGATTTAATAGCCATGAATGCTTTGTACAGGCCTGGACCAATGGAATATATTCCTTCTTTTATTGATCGTAAACACGGAAGAGAAGAAATAGAATATGACCTTCCGGATATGGAGGAATATTTAACGGAAACCTATGGTATTACAGTATATCAGGAGCAAGTGATGCTTTTATCACAAAAATTAGCTGGATTTACCAAAGGTGAAGCGGATATGTTGCGTAAAGCAATGGGTAAAAAAATATTTTCTTTATTGGAGAAATTGAAACCTTTATTTATTGAAGGAGGTAAAAAGAACAACCATCCGGAAGATATTTTAGAAAAAATCTGGAAAGATTGGGAGGCTTTTGCCGCTTATGCATTTAACAAATCCCATTCTACCTGCTATGCTTTTATAGCCTATCAAACAGCTTATTTAAAAGCACATTATCCTGCTGAATACATGGCTTCTGTTCTGAGTAATAATATGAATGATATTAAACAAGTGTCGTTTTTTATGGAAGAATGTAAACGTGCCGGAATTCAGGTTTTAGGTCCGGATATCAATGAATCATATTATAAATTTTCTGTAAATAAAAATGGAGCTATCAGATTTGGCATTGGCGCAATCAAAGGAGTAGGAGAGGGTGCGGTGAAAGCAATTGTTAAAGAAAGAAAAGAGAATGGAAATTACAAATCAATTTTTGATGTAACAAAGCGTGTGGATCTTAGAGCCGCGAATAAAAAGGCCTTTGATGGTTTGGTTTTGGGAGGTGCTTTTGATTCTTTCAGTGATACTTTAAGATCGCAATATTTTAGCCTGGATGAAAAGGGAACGACTTTTATTGAAAAGGCGATTCGATTTGGTAATAAATACCAGGAAAGTAAGAATTCGTCACAGGTTTCTTTATTTGGTGAAGCATCTGAGGTCCAATTTGATGAACCGATTATTCCTATTTGTGAGCCATGGAGTGTTATGGAAAAACTGTCTAAAGAAAAAGAAATGATTGGTATTTATATTTCAGGACATCCATTAGATGATTTTAAAACGGAGATTAAATATTTCTGTAATGCAAAGGTTGAGATGTTAAAGGATATTGATAAATTAGAAGGAAAAGAGCTGACGTTTGCCGGAATTATTACAGATGTACAACACAGAGTTAGTAAAAATGGAAAGCCCTGGGGTATGTTTACTTTTGAGGACTATACCGATGCTTATGAGTTTAGACTGTTTAATGAAGATTATTTAAAATTCAGACATTTTTTAATTCCAAATACCTTTTTATATTTAAAAACGATATTGAGAAGACCCTGGCAAAACGGTGATGTAAGAGTTCAAATTAATGCTATCCAACAATTACAGGATGTGTTGAGTAAAATGGCTAAAAAAATTACTGTACAATTAGATATAACTTCATTGAACAATGATAGAATCGAATCAATAAATTCGGTATTTAAAAAGTATAAAGGTGGTCAGCAATTAAATTTTGTTATTTATGATATGGAGGAAAAAATAAAATTGACCATGCCTAGTAGATCTTCAAAAATTAATATTTCCAATGATTTAATAGAAGAGTTAACAGCAAATGAATTGAATTTTAGATTGAATTAATAAATTTATTGATTCAAAAATTCTGCCATCAATCGATGAAAATGATGAACACCTTTTTCTTTGGTTGGAGAAAAACGACCTGCCTTATAGAATGAAGACAGCACACCTTTTTGCACATTTTCTACCACGAATTCATCTTCACGCTCTACTTTTTCTAAACCGAAACCGGCACCCACTCCTAATTTGCTCGGATCATAAACATAGCTTATAAAAGAAACTTTAGTTCTATTGATATCTATTGGTTTCACAATATTAATTGACATTCCCCAGGGGTAAAAATTAAACATCATATTAGGAAAAACCCAATAATAATATGCCGCAACATTTTTACCATAATCTATATGATCTTTAGGTAAATCAAATGTTTCGGTTGCATCATTGGTAAATCCAATTTGCAGATTACAATATTTATAAATTTCAGTTTTATAACTTCCATAATCTAATACTTTATTCAAATCTTCGTGTACAAAAGGAACGTGAAAACCTTCTAAATAATTATCACAATATAATGCCCAATGTGCATGAACCAAATAATCTTTAGAATTAGCCTCATTAAATGAAAATTCATGTAATGGTAAAAAACCAATGCGTTCATCCATTTTATCAATAACCAGTTTAAAATCAAATAAAGGGTTTAATCCAACAAATAAAAAATTCCCCCATTTTTTTATCGGAAATCGATGTAAATTATCACAGGGTCTTGGAAAATTTTCGGCATCACTAAATTCTGGCATATGCTCAAATTCACCGTTAAGATCAAAACGTCGACCATGATACAAGCAGGTTAATTTTTTTGATCGCCCCGAATTTAAGGCCACTAAATTTCCGCGATGCGTACATACATTGGTCAAACAGTGGATGGTATCATCTTCATCTCTGGTGAGAAGCATGGGCTCAGTAAGGTAGTTATCCAGCAATACAAACGGATGGATTGATCTAGGCAATTTCACCAATTTGTCATCACCTATAAATTGCCAGGATCTTAAAAAAACTGATTCTTTAATAGAAGCAAAAACAGAGCTGTCTCTATAAAAGGAAGCAGGAAGTGTTTCAGCTTTGGTTATATCTTGATGAATATTGAATTTAAAAGTCATAAACAAATTGGTTATAAATTGTTGTATTATTGTTTATAAATTTATGAAATTATAACTTATAATTATTTAAACTAAATAAATGAAATCAAAAACACAACAAATAGGACTAATAACTACAACATCACTTGTAGTTGGCAATATGATTGGCGCTGGAATTTTTGTTCTGCCGGCAGCATTAGCTAGCTACGGGAGTATTAGTATTTTGGGCTGGATTTTTTCGGCAGCAGGAGCCTTGGTATTAGCCAAAATATTTAGTAATTTCAGTAAAATAATAATTAGTAAAAGCGGAGGCCCATATGTTTATACAAAAGAGGGTTTTGGTGACTTTATAGGCTTTTTAGTAGCCTGGGGATACTGGATTTCTATTTGGATAAGCAATGCAGCAGTCGCTATTGCCATTGTTAGTGCCTTGAGTTTTTTCTTTCCGGTATTAGAAACTAACCAGATATATTCTGTTGGAACAGGACTTGGATTTATCTGGTTATTTACATGGATTAATTCAAGAGGCGTAAAGGAATCTGGTAGAATACAGGTTTTAACCACTGTTTTTAAACTTATTCCATTAGTTTTTATTATTATTTTGGGTTTTTTCTTTTTCGATATCAATAACTTTCCGGCATTTAATTTAACAGATCAAAGTGATTTGATAACCATACCTGTTGTTGGTACTTTGACTTTATACGCATTTCTAGGGATTGAATGCGCAACTGTTCCTGCAGAAAATGTTAAAGACCCGGAAATAACTATACCAAAAGCAACTATGCTGGGTACAATAATTGTTACTATAGTATATATTTTAAGTACCGTAATTTTGTTTGGCATTTTACCAATCGAAATATTAAAGAATTCACCCGCACCCTTTGCCGAAGCTTCTAAAATTATAGGAGGTGAATATGCTGGATATTTTGTGGCGGCCGGGGCTGCTATATCTGCAATGGGAGCCTTGAATGGTTGGATATTAATTTCCGGACAAGTTCCTATGGCCACTGCAAAAGATGATCTATTTCCCAAGATTTTTAAAAAGGAAAATAAAAAAGGAGCACCATCCCTTGGAATCATTATTGGAAGCCTGCTTACCTCCTTTGTGATGCTTATGAATTATTCTGAAGGATTAGTTGATCAATTTGAATTTATTGTTTTATTATCAGTTCTTACGGCATTGGTTCCATATTTTTTTACAGCAGCTGCCTATGTTTTAGTAATTATTGATAAAAAACTGCATGCCAATAATATGATAAAAACAATTGTTCTTGCTACCCTTGGATTAAGTTATTCTCTTTGGGCCATATATGGATCCGGACATGACACCGTTTTTTATGGATTGTTGTTATTATTATTAGGTGTCCCATTCTATATTTTAATGAAATGGAATAAACGAAAGTAGGAATGAAAACAACACATCATTCAGAGTACTTAAAATTGAGTTCAGTTTTTATTAAACCTGTAGAAAATTCCTTTGTATCCAATGAAGTTATAAATGATCAATGGTTCGATCTGAATTATCTGTCAAAACCAGATTTTGAAATGGCTATAAATGAATATGAAATTTTTGAAAATTGTTTAAATAATGAGGCAATCAAATTAAATTATTTCCCATTGGATAAGGCAGTGAAAATAGATTCTATTTATTGCCGGGATGCGTCATTTGCTACAAATTTTGGAATTATAATATGCAATATGGGTAAAGCAGATAGAAAAAATGAACCAAAATCTCAAAAAGAGTTTTATTTAGAGAATAATATGTCAATTCTTGGTGAAATTGAATCTCCGGGGACTCTCGAAGGTGGAGATGTAGCATGGATTGATGAAAAAACCCTGGCTGTTGGGCACACTTATAGAACCAATGAAGAAGGGATTAAACAATTAAAACGGTTGCTGGAGCCAAAGGGGATTGAAATAATAATTGTAGAATTGCCTCATTATAAAGGTAAATCAGATGTTTTTCATTTGATGTCAATTTTCAGTCCCATAGATAAGGATCTGGCAGTTGTTTACTCACCATTAATGCCTATAAAATTTAGAAATGAACTTCTCAATAGAGGATATAGTTTTGTTGAAGTCCCTGATGAAGAATTTGAATCTATGGCTTGCAATGTACTGGCCATAGCTCCAAAAAAATGTGTAATGGTTAAAGGAAATCCTAGAACTCAAAACGAACTTTTAAAAGCTGGTTGTACAGTTAGAACTTATAAAGGTAAAAATATTAGCCTAAAAGGAGGAGGGGGACCCACATGTTTGACAAGACCAATTTTAAGAACATACTAAGAATTAATTTATTAAAATTTATAAAATTCAATTCCAGAGAAAATTATAAAGCTACACTTGGAATAAGTCATCATAATCTGATCAAAATTTCCATTTGAGAAATTAAAATTTGTATTTTTACAAGCAACAAATAATATTAAATGAACATACATTTTATATCTATTGGCGGAAGTGCCATGCACAATTTAGCACTCGCTTTATATGCAAAAGGAGACAATATAACAGGCAGTGATGACGCAATATTTGAACCTTCTAAATCAAGACTGGATGCAAAAGGGTTATTGCCAAATGAAATGGGCTGGTTTCCTGATAAAATAACTTCTGATATTGATGTGATTGTTTTAGGAATGCATGCCAAAGCAGATAACCCGGAATTGCTAAAAGCACAAAAATTGGGTTTAAAGATATTTTCATATCCGGAATTATTATATGAACATTCAAAAAATAAAACCAGGGTAGTGATTGGTGGTTCTCATGGAAAAACTACAATTACTTCAATGATATTACACGTATTGAATTATCACGACATTCAAGTGGATTACATGGTTGGAGCTCAACTGGAAGGATTTGAAAGGATGGTTCATTTAACAGAAGAAAATGAATTTATGATATTGGAGGGAGATGAATACTTATCATCTCCGACCGATCTTCGACCAAAATTTCACTTATACAAAGCAAATATTGCTTTGATAAGTGGTATAGCCTGGGACCATATCAATGTTTTTCCAACATTTGAAAATTATGTAAGCCAGTTTGATATTTTTGTTGAAACCATGGTGAACGGTGGTATTATGATTTATAACGAAGAAGATCATATTGTCAAAAAAGTTGTTGAAGATGCAACGAAAACTGTTAAAAAATATCCTTATAAAACTCCTGATTATACAATTGTGAATGGTATAACAATGTTAAAGACATCTGAAGGGAAGATTCCTTTGGAGATATTTGGTAAACACAATTTACAAAATTTAGAAGGGGCAAAAAGCATTTGTTTACATATTGGAGTGAGCGAAGAAGAATTTTATGAGGCAATCCCAAGTTTTAAAGGAGCAAATAAACGATTGGAAAAAATCAAAGAAAATAATTCAACAGTTATTTTTAAGGATTTTGCGCATTCACCATCAAAAGTTGAAGCAACAACAAATGCTGTTAAGGAACAATATAGTAACAGAAAGGTTTTGGCCTGTTTGGAATTACATACCTACAGCAGTTTAAATGAAAATTTTTTAAGTGAGTATCAAAACGCCCTTGATAAGGCAGATGAAGCAGTTGTTTTTTATTCTCCTCATGCAGTTGAGATCAAACGACTGAAGGAAGTTACCAAAGAGCAAATTGCCAAAGCCTTTCAGCGTGATGATCTTATTATTTATACAGATCCAAAAGAATTTAAAGATTTCTTGTTTTCTCATAATTTGGAAAATACGGCAGTTCTTTTGATGAGTTCAGGTAATTATGGCGGATTAGATTTTGATGAAGTTAAAAGTTTAGTAAAATAAAACATACGTTGGTATGTAAAAATTTTTGAAAATTATTTTTTATGTTACTGCAGTTACTTAATCCTATTTAAATTCATTCTAAATTGTTATAACATTTTTAGAATGATTAATTTTGTTGTTTCAATTTAAATCATATTTGATGAAGTTTAATATAAATACCAGAATTTCAACTTTGATCAATGAGAATGAAGAAACTATTCAAGCTATAGCTTCTATAAACAAGCATTTCTTTAAATTAAAACACCCCGTTTTACGCAAAGTTTTAGCACCTCGAGTGACTGTTGCGGATGCGGCTAAAGTAGGTGGAGTAAAAGTTGGTGTAATGATTAAGAAACTTGAAGAGATTGGATTTGAATTTGAAGGAGATATGTCGTTAAAATCTAGTGTCGATAATTTAAAAATAGAAAATATGTCTGTAACAAAAAACATTAAAAATTTAGTGAGTTTGGATGTTCGTCCAAGTATTGAATCGGGAGAAGATCCTTTTAATATAATTATGAAAGCAGTAAAAATGTTAAAGGAGGAAGAAACCTTGCAAATCATCAATTCTTTTGAACCCATACCATTAATTAGAAAATTACAATCCAAAGGATATGAGTCGTGGACAGAACGCCCTAAGGAAGGAGAAGTTCATACTTTTTTCAGAATGAATAAAACCAAATGGATAGATAATGAAGTTGAAGAATCGATTAAAAAAGGCAATAAAAATTTTGATGAAGAGCTGGCAAATTTTGGTGATAATATAAAGAGAATTGATGTGAGAGAATTAGAAATGCCTGAGCCAATGATGCAAATTTTAAAAGAAATTGAAACACTAAAAAATGGTCAGGCCTTATTTGTAGATCATAAGAAAATACCGCAGTTTCTATTACCTGAATTAGAAGTCAGGAACTTTGATATTTTGTATAAAGAGATAGATTGTAATCATACAATTTTGTTAATTTATAAAAATAACAGATCTTAAATGAGTGTTTTACATTCAAATAATGCCCCTGATGCCAGTGTTGTAATACCCCATTTTGTATTTGGATCAATAGCTCTATTAATTTTATCGGTTATGATAATATTAGCCGATAATTATATATTAGAAGCCTATTTTAATACTAAGATACTTGCCATTACTCATATGGCTGTTTTGGGTTGGGCATCAATGATTGTTTTTGGTGCTTTATACCAGCTAATCCCTGTAGTTTTTGAAACTTCATTGTATAGCGAAAAATTGGCAAAAATCACTTTTTGGCTGTTTGGCTTTAGTATTTTGTTTTTAACTTATACTTTTTGGGTGGGTGCATTCTCGCACCAACTTATATATGCCTCCTTATTGACTTTTAGCGCGCTATTGCTTTTTGTTATTAACATTATTTTATCTTATAGAAGTTCGAAGAAAAAAAATATTTATTCTAAATTTATAATCTCTGCGATATTCTGGTTAGGTGCAACAGAGGTTGTTGGGACATTGATCGCATTTAATTTTAAATATAACTTCTTATCGGAGATACATTTGCACTATCTGAAAATTCATGCGGCAATTGGATTGGTAGGTTGGTTTTTATTATTGATAATTGGAGTAGGTTCAACGTTAATTCCTATGTTTTTGGTTTCACATCAATTAAATGAAAAAAAGCTTAAAATGGCTTATGCTTTTATTAATGCCGGCTTGTTTGCATTATCTTTAAATTGGTTTTTTATTAATTACGCTGTAATAACTCCACTGTTTTGGCTTGCTATTGCCATAGGAGTTCTTTTCTTTTTTTCATTTGTGTTGGATGCTTATAACAAAAGAATACGTAAGAAATTAGATATTGGTATGAAACATACTATGATATCAATATTAAGTGTTTTCTTACCCATTATTATCAGTTTAATTGTTATGATGGGTTTTGGCATGGAACAAACTATTCTAATAAGAGTAACAACGCTGTACGGTTTTACTATAATATTCGGGTTTATTACAACACTTATACTTGGCCAAACCTATAAAACCTTACCATTTGTAATTTGGTTAGAAAAGTATAAAGGATTAGTCGGAAAAACTAAAACACCAATACCCAGAGAATTATACTCAGAAAATATTGCAAAAAGTCAATTCTATTTGTATTTAATATTTATCGTTTGTATGATTTCAGGTTTGATTTTTAATAATATATGGATGATCAGAGTAGGAAGTTATACGCTATTAATGGTATCAATATTATATAACATTAATGTGTTTAAAATTGTTTTTCATAGGGTAAAAAATATAAAAAATGAAGACTAGAGAAGAAATTGTAATATTTGAAATAGAAGTATTAGAATTGTTAAAAAACGTAATGGACCCTGAAATTGAAATTAATATTGTTGATTTAGGATTAATTTATGAGATTAGCTATGATGGAGAAAAAAACATCGATATTGAAATGACATTTTCAACTCCTTCTTGTCCTTTGGGAGATACAATAATTACAAATATCAAAGAGACCATCAAGCAAAAATACGATGATTTTATCACTAATATTGAAATTGTTTTTGATCCACCATGGTCAACTGAATTAGTGAGCGAAGAAGGAAAAAAATTATTGGGAATGTGACATCAAGTAAGCCTGAATTATCATCGATCACAATATTTATTTCATTTAATTTTCACTAACTTTTAATACTAATTTACCCAATTTTTCACCTGAGAATAATTTTAAAAAGGTTTCGTAAAAATTTTCAATACCATCATAAATATCCTCTTTAGATTTTAATTTACCTTGATTTATCCATTGTCCCAATTGTATGGAAGCCTGAGCATAATCTTTGGCATGGTCAAAAACTACCATTCCTTTCATAGAAGCTCTGTTTACAAGAAGGGCCAAATAATTTGAGGGACCTTTTATCGGAGTTTTGTTGTTATATTGGGAAATTGCTCCACAAATTACAATTCGTGCATGTAAAGCTAACCTACCCAAGGCAAGATCTAATATTTCACCACCTACATTATCAAAATATACATCAATACCTTTTGGAAAATATTCTTTAAGTCTTCCTTTAATATCATCATTTTTATAATCTATAGCTCCATCAAAACCTAATTCGTCAATTAGGTATTTGCATTTGTCGGCACCACCTGCAATACCGATTACTTTGCAATTTTTGATCTTAGCAATTTGCCCGACTACGCTTCCCACAGCACCGGCAGCACCTGATACTAAAACAGTATCACCTTCTTTAAGTTCACCAACTTCCAAAATACCAAAATAGGCTGTCATTCCTGTCATTCCAAGGGTTCCGGTATACATTGGTAAAGGGGCTAGATCAGGGTCAACTTTATGGTAACCTTTGCCATCAGTTATTACATATTGTTGTACTCCGGTTTGGCCGTAAACATATTCTCCTACTTTAAAATCTTTATTATTTGATTTGATAATTTTACCCACTCCTCCTGCTCTCATAACCTCATTAATTTGCACCGGTGCGATATATGATTTACTATCATTTAACCAGCCACGCATAGCAGGATCAAGTGATATATATTCACACTTGATTAAAAATTCACCATCTGAAGGCTCAGGTAAATTATTTTCAATTAGTTGCCAGGTATCTTTATCGGGTAAACCAATTGGTCTTTTTCTCAATAGTAGTTGTTTATTCGTTTTCAAGGTTTTTTAATTTAAGTTAAACTCCAAATTGTCTTAAATGGTGATCGAGATGTTTGTATTGCATTTTGCCCCATTGTTCAGACGTGAATTTACCAAACATTAGATGTTCTCCCCAATTTATTCTGTCTTTTTCCTGATGAAATTTTAATAGTATTGATTTTAATATATTTTTCTCTAGATCAAAGTCCCTATTATCATTCACTTTAAAATGTTTGGGAGTGGGTAAATTTTTATTCCATTGTTTATTATTATACATTTGTTTTTTAAATAAGCTTAAAATCATCTTTTTTAATACGGGAGGTTTTTCAATTGAATTGGATTTATTCAAAGCTAATTCTAATGGTTTTGAACAATGAGCCAGCATTTGTGCCGGATTCATTTTACCCCAGATTGCACTTTGATTACTTTCTAAGTTTTTGATTCGCTGATTAATTTCTTCGAAAACTTTTGTTGTAAATAGTGAATGCATAAAAATGATTTGTTAGTAGTTACTGGTAAATATAAAAAATACTTTGCAGAAAAAATGACAAATCATTTTTAAGAATTTTCTAATGCAAAAAACTATAAAGAATCATTAACTAAAAAAATTCGAATTCAGATTAAAATCTAATCCTTATATCCAAATCTTTTTAATTGAATTTTGTTTGACCTCCAGTTTTTGTTGACTTTCACATAGAGTTCCAAGAATATTTTTTTACCAAAGAATTTTTCCAAATCCTTTCTTGCCTCAGTACCAACTCTTTTCAAAGCCGATCCTTTATGGCCAATTATGATTCCTTTTTGCGTTTCTCGTTCTACCATTATTACAGAACGTATTTTTATAATCTTGTCATCTTCAAAAAACTCTTCGGTATCAATTTCAACAGAATAAGGAATTTCTTTTTTATAATGCATTAATATTTTTTCTCTTATTGTTTCATTTACAAAAAAGCGCTCAGGCTTATCAGTCAATTGATCTTTCGGATAAAAAGCCTGAGACTCCGGTAAAACTTCAATGATATGATTCATGACAGATTGCACATTGAAATTTTCGAGTGCTGAAATAGGGTAAATATGGGCATTAGGTACTTTTTCTTTCCAAAACGACATTTTTTCCTCGACTTCTTCCTGAGAGGATCTGTCAATTTTATTGATCAATAATAAAACAGGAACTTTTGCATTTTTTATTTTTTGAAAAAAAATTTCGTCTTTTAATTCTTTTTCACCAATCTCAACCATATAGATCAATACATCTGCATCCTCAAAAGCCGACTTAACAAAATTCATCATAGATTCTTGTAATTCATAAGCAGGTTTTATAATGCCGGGTGTATCAGAAAAAATAATTTGAAATTCTTCTCCATTAACAATTCCCAAAATTCTGTGACGTGTAGTTTGAGCTTTTGAAGTGATAATAGATAAACGTTCTCCAACCAGGGCATTCATTAAGGTTGATTTCCCTACATTTGGATTTCCAATAATATTTACAAATCCGGCTTTGTGTTTCATATTTGAATAAAAAAAATTGAAATGCAAAGGTAGTCTAATTCATTGCAAAGCCCATAATCAGATATAGAATAGTTGTTATTACTCCACCAACAAGTGCATAAGGTAGTTGTGTTCTAACATGGTCAATATGGTCACTGGCTGAAGCCATGGAAGAAATTATTGAAGTATCAGAAATTGGAGAACAGTGGTCTCCAAAAATACCACCACCTAAGGTTGCAGCTATTACCAGAGTAAGGTCAGATCCATGTATATTTGCCATAGGAATAGAGATAGCCAACATTATTGCAAAGGTACCCCATGATGTTCCTGTAGAAAATGCTATAAAAGAACTAATTACAAATACTATTGCCGGCAAAAATTCTGGAGAAAGCCATTCTTTTGACCAGTTGGCAACAAATTGTCCCGTTCCTAATTGATTGCAAGCATCGCTAATTGCAAAGGCAAGTAACATTAAAAGAGCCAAAGGCATTAATTCGCTGATTCCTTTTAAAATTAGATCTACCATTTCACCCAATTTCATAATACCTTGAACCCGGTATAATATCATAGCAACAATTAAGGAAGATATCACCGCATATAAAACAGATGAAGAACCAGAACCTTTACCAATTGCTAAAAAGAAATGATCTGAAAAGGAAGTATAGCTTTCTACCTTAGCCCAGCCTGTATATGCTAAATTTATTGGCATCATCATCACCATTGTCAACAATGGAATTACCATATTAAATGATTTGGCTTTTACCCCTTCTTTAGGCTCGTAAGAAGTTATGGTATCTGAAATCATTGGTTTTGCATCATCACTTAAAACCTTGCCTGTTTCTTTTGCCCTTTTTTCGGCTTTAGCCATTGGTCCGAAATCTTTCTTGAATACAATCACAATAAAAAGAATCACTAAAGCGATCAGAGGATAAAAATTATAAACTATGGAAGATAATAAAACGGAGAAAGGGTTGTCAATTCCTTGGGTTAGTAACAATCCCATGATAAAAGCTCCCCATGCGTTAAATGGTATTAAAATAGAAGTTGGTGCCGAACTTGAATCCGCAATATATGCTAATTTTTCCCTTGGAATTTTAAGTTTGTCAAATACCGGTCTGTACAATGTACCAACCGTTAATGAACTAATACTGGTTTCTACAAAAAGAGCAATACCAGTAAACATGGCCAAAAGTTGTACTACAACTCTGCTATATCCGGTTTGTTTTTTTTCAAAGTACTCAATTAAAACATTTAGTTTATTTACAAAGCCTTCTACACCTCTTGAATATTGAATAAATAGTAAAAGCGCACCAACTAAAGCACTAAACATAATAGTTCGTGTATTTCCTTCTGATTTAAACACATTGACCATGCCTTCTATCGTTGCGATTGTTCCAGTCAATAGATTCCAGTCACTCATGATTAACCAGGAGAACCATATACCGAAGATTAAAGCAATATAAACTTGTTTTGTTTTTAGTGCTAATATTATTGCTATTACCGGTGGTAAAATTGACAGAAATCCGTAGTCAGTCATATTAATGTAGGTAAAATAGAATTGTTAATAAACTATTGATTGGGTTAAATATATAAAAACTAGTTAAAATTAATGAGGTTTAAAAATGTTTTTTGAAGGATTTTAAATCCAAGCTTTAATAATCTTCAAATAATATCATTAAAACTAAAAATTATCTATTACCCAATCCAACCCGAAATGGACTAAGATATTTTGGGCTTTCACAATATATCATAAATTATAAGCTTCCTATTAAACCAGTTTCTGAATACTGAGGCATACAAAATTGGCTACAACTAAGCAAAGTTATGGTAAGATAGTTCAAAAAAAGATAGGAGAGGAGATGAGGAGGTTGAATGGGAAATTAGGGAGTTAGTAGTTTAGTTCTCTTTCCAATTAGTGTGATTAATTGTAGAGAATTTCTTTATATTTACAATAATATAATAAGTAACAAAACTTATTGTTTGCATTCCAGATTGGCTGTTATTCAGTAATGAAGTTGCGTCCATAAACAAGTTGGCGTTTATTGTGAGAGAGCAAAGTGCAAATTGAATACACTCGAAGAAATAGAAACTTGAATTAAAACTTAAAACATAAATGAAAATGAAAACAATCCAATCTATCATCATGATTATGGCCTTATGTGCCTTAATTTCATGTAACGAAAAAGTTCAACAATCATCATCTAATGAGTATGAATTTATCGGAGGTTATCCAACTAAAGCCACTATAGAAAAAGCTTATAACCAGTTGGATGTTCAACGGGCAACTCAGGTTTATATGGATTTTATGTCTTTGGCTTCCCAGAATGCAATTTTTGAAAGCATAATTAGAGAACTTGACCTAACAAAAGCAGGAGATGTTTCGATTTTCACCGAACCAGGCAAGGGTAAATCAGAAAGTATTGGGTTAACATACAATACTGAAAGTGTTTATTCCAGTGCATTTACTGATTTAAAAACTGACGGCCCTACTGTTGTGGAAACGCCTCCAAACGTATTGGGTATAGTTGACGATGGTTGGATGCGATTTATAACCGACTTGGGAAATGCGGGTCCCGACAAAGGGAAAGGTGGAAAATACCTCTTATTGCCTCCGGGATATGATGGAGACGTGCCTGAAGGCTATTTTGTATTTGAATGCCCAACCTACCGCAATTGGATTATGGTGCGTGGCTTCGTAGAGGATACGGGTACAGGGGATGATGCTATCACCTATTATAAAGATAATTTTAAAATTTACCCTTTAGCAACTGGTCCTAGAGAAGATGCTAAATATGAAAGCGCATCATTTAATGAAGGAAATACTACGCATCCACGAGACATTTCGTATTTTAATTTAATCGATAAAATTGTACAATATGAACCTTCATCTGCCTTTTCAGCCTACGAATTAGGTCTTTTAAAAGCTATTGGTATTGAAAAAGGTAAAGAATTTTCTCCGGATGAACGAATGAAAAAGTTATTGGCCGAAGGTGTTAAAATTGGTGATGCCATAGCAAAAGCAAATGCATATTCACATCGTGACCCAACGGTAAGAATCTATCCTGACCGCAAATATGAAGGTATCTTTCTGGGGCGGGGAGTCATGAATTTAAAAATGGTGACGCATTACTGCTTGATGCCCGATTGTTATTTCATTACGAAGCAATTGTTGTTACACCTGCCATGGCACGCAAAATGGTTGGAGTAGGATCCCAGTATTTAGTTGATTACCGCGATGCTGATGATAACTTTCTAATGGGCGATAATAATTATAAGATGCATTTACCTGCAGGTATTCCGGCAAAAGATTTCTGGTCGGTAACCGTTTATCACCCCGATACACGCTCACTACTACAAAACGGACAAGAAAAACCAAGTGTGAGCACCTATGACGACCCTGTTTTTAATGAAGATGGTTCTATTGATATTTATTTTGGTCTAGAAGCTCCAGAAGGATTTGAAAAGAACTGGGTTAAAACAATTCCCGGAGAAGGTTGGTTCACCTATATTCGATTATATGGACCACTTGACGCCTACTTTGACCAAACCTGGAAACCGGATGATATAGTAAAAATTGATTAAATACTTATATTTGAAAAGAATAAACATAAAACAATCAATATGAAAATATTATTAAGATTACTGATTATAATATCCATGACTTATGGCTTTATATCTTGTCGTACTCAAACAAAAAAGGAAGAAGACACTTCAAAAAAAACAGAAATAGTTAGTGCAACTCCAGTACGTCCCAGTGATGCAGAACTACATGCCTACAAGGCTTTCCATCATGCCATGTATATGAAAAAGACGGCTGCCGCTGCCGGAGGAACCAACAAACTGTTACACACAAGAAAACTGCCAACCGAAGGAACCGATGCGGTTGTAACTCCCGCATTAGACCATCTTTACTCTAAAGCAATAATTGATCTTACCGAAGGTCCTGTAACTGTAGAATTTCCTGAAGTAACCGATGGAAGATACTATTCTATCCATATTACCGATCAGGAACATTATACTATTTTCGATGAAATTCGACCTGTTGGCAAATATACCTTTGTACGTCAAGGAAAAAAGATGGAAGTTCCTGAGGGTGCAAAAACGATTGAAAGCCCTGGTGATTATCCACATCTTTTTCTTCGCATTCAGGTAAAAACGCCTGAGGATAGGGTAAATACCTTAGCCATTCAAGATAAAATTATTCTTACAGGATTTAGCAAACCATTAGATTTTGAAAACCCTATTGAGTTTACTTTAGCCACTCATGATATTTATCCTCAAAATAAGGGGTATTTAGATTCAGCTTTGAACTTCAATGAAGAAGACCACAAAAGGGTAACTGAGTATAGCGTATTTCGCTCACAAACTATTGCAAGCAATATTGGGTTATTTGGCCCTATTGACAGTGAGGAGCCTGGAAGTAACGATCCTGAAATTCGTGCAACAGGAATACCTGGCCACCTTGGTTTACCCGCGGCACATGCCATTTATATTCCTTATGTATTGAATTGCGAAGGACAAATGTTAAATGGTGATAAAACAGAAGTTTTCACCTTTCCATACAATCCCGAAGGTGTCAAGGAGTTTTGGTCCATCACGCGCTATAGTCTGATTACACAAAACACTTTGCCAAATAAAAATGATATATATAATGGCTTTAATACAAAACAGGATCAGGATGGCAACGTTACGATCACTTTCAGTGTTGAAGACCCAAAGGACGGAACATATTGGATGCCGGTAAACAAAGGAGAGCCTTATTATTTTATTGCTCGTTACTATCAGGCAGATCTAAATAATATACCTCCACGACCATGTGATTAAGAGTTGATTGGAAAGTAGAAACAAGGAAACGCCAACAATGTATAAAAATAATATCCGGTTTAGTAGTAAATTCAGAGGTTGTGTCCTGCTTCAATTTTATTGTATCTTGACAAGAATGAAGCCCGAAGTCGGCTACTATTCTTATACTAACTGTTGGCAGCAAGTATAAAACAGAACCTATGAACCTCGAAAAGAATAAGAAAAATGCAATAGCATTTTACAAAATGGCTTATGAAGGAAGCCCTAATAATGCCATAGAGCAACATGTTGGGAATGAATATATTCAGCACAATCCTGATGTTGTAAGTGGCACACAAGGGTTTATCGATTATTTCGAAAGAATGCAAGAAGAATACCCTGATAAATCTATTGAATTTGTGAGGTGCATCGCTGAAGGGAATTTGGTTGCTTTACATACTCATCAAACATGGCCAGGAAATGACGAATATGTTACAATGGACTTTTTTAGATTCGATGAAAACGGAAAGATATGTGAACATTGGGATTCAATTCAACAGATTCCTAAGGACTCAGCAAATCCAAATAAAATGTACTAATTAAAAACCAGCTGCCAACACTGGCTATAATTCATTGTGATTTACTAATAATTTCAAAATTTAATTGAATCTATTGGAATATGAACATACAATCTATATATAACCTTTATCAAACTCTCTCTGAGTCATAAACTGGACATTATTTGCTGTTATTTTTATATAGAGCAGCTAAAAAAATAAAATAATGTCCAAATTGAAGTATATATGCATTTTGTGTGGATAGAATACTAAGTTGCTATCCTATGAATTAAGATATCTAAAACTTTACAATAATAAGGTACCCTTATAATTCAGCAAATAATCTTGTCAAACCTGGCAAATGCCATATAGCCAACTTTTAAAGCTGTTTATTGTGGGTGCTACCATTAATTGTTTAAGGGTTAATCTTTATTGGAAATGTAGAGAGAAAAATGATTATGTAGGTTTCCACTGGATAATTTAATAGAGATTAATAGCTCGTCGTTAAGTGTAAATGAAACTGCACAACCATTCGAATTTACAATATGCCCAAACCCAACAAGTAATATTATAAAACTTAAGGGTATAAATGGACTACCATTAAAAAAAATACAATTGTATAATACTATAGGTTGGCTTGCCCAAGAATTTTGATATCACATAAAAGGTATTAAATATTAAGTCAATTTCAGCTGGGGTATATTATTTAAATATTGAGACAAATAATGTATTAATTCGGCAGCAAACGGCATGATCAAATCTGCTGGAAATTAGATTAATACTTAGGATGGAATTAAGCTTCATTTGCAATTGATAATTCTATTTTATAACTTTGAAATGGATATAATTTGAATTTCTCAATAATCTTTTTCATTTTTTTTAACCATTCTTGGTTTCTTTCTTTTTCAATATTACAGAAAAAATATTGTCTAATGTAGCGATTGATTTGAAAACAGATATTTATGAAACATCTGTTTTTGTCATATAAAGCTATAATTAATCCTTCAAAAAACTAAAATAAAATTTGATATGGAATTAATCAAAATAATTAAGCAAACGGAGATAAAAGATAGAACCCCTTATCACGCTCTCGTTAAAAACATAGATTTGGTTGTTATAAGATACGATGATAATTTTTCAATTCTATACGGTAGGTGTTTACATAGAGGAGCATTAATGGCTGATGGACATGTTATTGGAGATAATTTAATCTGCGGATTACATGGTTGGGATTATAGAATAGACACGGGTGTAAGTGAATACAATAACAGTGAAGTATTGCATAAATTTACTACTTTTTTTGAAGGAGACTATTTGTGTATTGATGAAGTGGAGTTGAACCAATTTGAAAGTAAAAATCCTCAACCCTTTAATAGAAATGAATATTTAGGACAATATGCCGATACGCACCCTGAAGATACAGAACCTTACAATGGATATATCAGAGATTTGGCTAAAAATGGTTTAAAAATACATGGCCATCACGGACCATCTTCCTCTATGGGGGTGGACAGAAATACATTACCCAAATGGGAAGATATTCAATTTTTACCTGCACAGTTAGCATCTCGTCCGTTATTAGATGAAGATTCGGTTTATACCAAAGTTGTAATTGGTGGAAATGCTAAAAAACCATTGGAATTAGACATTCCTATTTTTGTATCAGATATGAGTTTCGGAGCATTGTCTAGAGAAGCTAAAATTTCTTTATCAAAAGGAGCAGAAAAGGCAGGAACAGGTATTTGCAGTGGAGAGGGTGGAATGTTACCGGAAGAACAAGCTAATAATTCACGATATTTCTATGAACTAGCATCGGGAAAGTTTGGGTTTTCATGGGATAAAGTAAAAAAGACACAGGCCTTTCATTTCAAAGGAGGACAAGGAGCCAAAACAGGAACTGGAGGGCATTTACCAGGAGAAAAAGTATCTAAAGAAATTGCAGAAGTTAGAGGGTTGAAAATAGGTGAAACTGCTATTTCACCAGCTGCTTTCCCAGATATGTTTACAGTGGAAGACTTTAAGAGTTTTGCGAATGAAGTAAGAGAAAAAACAGGTGGAATTCCAATTGGTTATAAAATAGCGGCCTCACATATTGAAGCAGATATTGATTTCGCTTTAAAAGTTGGAGTCGATTATATTATTTTAGATGGAAGAGGTGGCGGAACAGGTTCTGCACCTAAGATTCTGAAAGACAATATAAATATTCCAACTATTCCAGCACTCGCAAGGGCAAGAAAACATTTGGACAAATCTAATGCAAAAGGAGTTACTTTGATTATAACTGGTGGTCTGCGTGTAGCTGAAGATTTTGCAAAAGCTATGATGCTAGGTGCAGATGCTATTGCAGTTTCAAATTCGGCAATACAAGCCATAGGGTGTTTAGGTATGCGAGCATGCCATACTAATAACTGCCCAGTTGGAATAGCCACTCAAAAGGAAAATTTAAGAAGTCGACTTATTATTGAACAGTCAGCTAAGCAGTTGACTACTTTTTTTCAAGCGTCTAATGATTTGATTAAAGTAGTTGCAAGAGCCTGTGGTCACGATGATGTTGGAAAATTTAATTTTAATGACTTGTCTACCCTTGATTTTAACATTCATCAACTAACAGGAATTAACTATGCAGGAATACAATAAAATTGATCAGATAATTCATCAGCTTTCTCAAATTATTGCCAAGGCCAACAGAACATTCGTTCCCAAACAAGACGATGACAGCCATACAAACCTTTACTATGATGCTGTTAGTCAACGGGTTTATGGCCATTGGATAGAAGGAGGGCAAGGCAATGTCATTCTTTCATTAAATCTGGAGACGTTTAGTTTCGAATGGTTGAATGATGAATTGAAAGTAATTCAATCACATTCCATTCAGAACAAAACTTCTTCTGAAATAGAACAAGGAATTGCACAAGTATTATCAAAAATTGGATTACAGGAAAAAGACTTTAGGAATGAACTTCATTTTGAAATATCTGTCTACCCTTTTTTGAATAATCCATTCACAAATTTTGACGTTAAACATTTGACTCAATGGAAACATTATCGAGCATTGGCCAATTATGCAAGTCTTGATCTTTTAGGAATGTTGCAAGCGACTAGCGAAATTCGAATCTGGCCACATCACTTTGATACTGGTATTTATGCCGAACTCAATAATAATTTGGCAGTAGGTTTTGGACTAGCGATGGAAGATAGTATGGTTGGCAACCCTTATTTCTACTTCTCGGGATATGGACTTAATGGACAAGTTATAAATTATAGGGATGTTTCTAAGCTTTCTACTGGTCAATGGTTTGTAGATGGTGATTGGAAAGGTGCAGTTCTGCCATTACCAGATATCCATAAAGATGGCTTTGATATAATTAGTGTTTATCTAAAAGAAGTGACACAATGGTTTTTAAAAAATTAATACAAGTGTTATTGATTGGATTGTTCATCCTTCCATCTCCAAACATTCTGTCACAAGAAAAAGAAAATGAAGAAGAATATCATCATTATTTGCCAGGAGAAAGTTCTTTACTTATTGAATTAGAAGCACCCTATTCTTTTGAATTGAAAACGACAGGTATCAAGGCAATATTTTATTATGGAATGGGGAAACTATATACTTTGACCCTGAATTGTCATATTTCAAAAAAGATGAATTTGTAATAATTTAATTAATCATAAACATAAAATAAATGGAATTTATAAAAGAGTTACTAGTACAAATAGCAAAATGGATAGAAATTTTAGGTGTTATTATTTTAATTTATGGTTTTGCAAAATTTTTTATTCAATACTTAATTGAAGAGTTTGTAAAGAATAAATTAAACCCTCCTATCTCTGTATTGCAACGTATTAGATGTAAAATGGGAGTGTATATTCTACTTTCTCTAGATTTTTTGATAGCTTCAGATATAATAAACTCCATAACAGATTTGTCAAAGGAGCAGTTAATAAATCTTGGAACTATGATAGCGTTACGTACTATTATAGGATTCTTTTTGGGCAAAGAAATAAATGAATTAAAAGTTTGATGAGTTATGGAATGGTATTTACCAATGACAATTATTCCTGGTATAGGGTTGATTATTCTTTCAACTTCTAATATGATGCTTGCATTAAATAATGAAATTACTCAATTTGAAATAGCAGGTAAAGAAAAAACTGCAATTATCAAATCAAAGTTGTCTCAACTAAAAAGGCTAAGTATATCTATTGTTTTTCAATATATAGGTGTATTACTTTTTTTATTTTCAGGGATACTTAAGTCTGTCTTTTTAAATTCAGGAAATATAGCTGAGGGGCTTTTAGCTGTTGGGGTTATTTCAGTTAGTGTTTCAATAGTAATACTTCTCATCTATTCCACTATGGCGGTATCTATTAGGCAAAAGCACCTGAAATTATGAGTGAAATTTAAAATACTGAAGAATAAGAATATTAAATATTATTCAGAAACGAGTAAAATTGAAATTTAATATTAGTTTCAAGTGAACAAGAAATAGATATGTTGTCCTTTTAATGTAAAAATAGTGTAAAATAAAAAAGATAAATTATGGGAAATAGAATAATTTGGCACAAAGTATTGGAAGACAAAAATGAATTACCTGAAGGGAGAGTAATGACTGTAACAGCGGGTCATAAGGGTATTTGCTTAACCCATTTTGAAGGGAAATATTATGCCTTAGATAATAAGTGTCCACATCAAGGAGGTCCATTAGGAGAAGGAAGTATTGAAAAAGGATTGTTACGTTGCCCGTGGCACGGTTGGGATTTTAGTCCTTGTGGAGGTTCCGCTGATGGTTTTGATGATGGATTGCCGGCATTTGAGCTAAAAATAGAAAATGATGTCATTTTTGTTGGATTAGAAGAAGAACCACCTCACGAAACTACTATTTCTGATATCATGGTGGAAACAATGACAAATTGGGGAATAAATCGTGTGTTTGGAATGGTAGGACACTCCAATTTAGGAATGGCAGATGCCCTTCGAAGACAAGAAGAAAAAGGAAATCTTAAATTTATTGGAATCAGACATGAAGGGGCAGCCGCATTTGCAGCATCAGCATATGGTAAATTAACGGGTAAACCCGCCGCTTGTTTTGCCATTGCAGGACCTGGTTCTACAAACATGTATACTGGGCTTTGGGATGCAAAAGTTGATAGAGCACCTATTTTGGCCTTAACAGGACAAGTTGCTACTCAGGTGGTAGGTACGGGAAACTTTCAAGAGGTTGACCTTGTAAGAGCATTTAGTTCCGTAGCGGAGTTTAACCATAGGGTAGAACATAAAAGTAAGCATAGCGAGCTAATGGGATTGGCGGTAAAACACGCTATTATTAATAGAGATGTTTCGCATCTTACCTTCCCTGACGAAGTTCAAGAGACCTTGGCAGATGAAAACGAAAAAGCAGGTACACCAGATGGAAGAATTACTCCAATGACAATAATGCCTCCAAAAGAAACTTTTGACAAGGCTTTAGGTATGCTTAATAAAGCCAAAAGACCTATAATTATTGTTGGTCACGGGGCTAGATTTCATATGGAAGCAATTATTGGTTTTGCAGAAAAAATAAATGCTCCGGTAATGACAACATTCAAGGCAAAAGGTCAAATTTCAGATCATCATCCATTAGGTTGCGGTGTAATAGGAAGAAGTGGTACACCGATAGCTTCGTGGTTTATGAATGAGTCTGATCTTCTATTGGTAATTGGAGCATCATTTTCTAATCATACAGGAATTACCCCTAAAAAACCAACAATTCAAATAGATTTTGATCCATTGGCATTGAGTAAATTTCATAAGGTAGATGCCGCAGTCTGGGGAGAGATCTCCGTAACAGTGAAGATGTTGAATGAACAACTTTCTGAGTTTGATAATAAAATAAATCAAATTCCAGAAATTGAAGGAAGAAGAAATATTTGGTCAAAAGAAAAACAAAAAAGATTAAAGGAAGAAAGAGGTAAAGGAGTTAGTTCAATTGCTGTTTTTGAAGAACTAAACAAACAGGCACCTGAAAATGCTGTGATGTGCGTAGATGTTGGAAACAATGCGTATTCGTTTGGCAGGTATTATGAAAGTAAAAGCAATACATTTTTAATGTCTGGTTATTTGGGCTCTATCGGTTTTGCCGTGCCAGCTGCAATAGGAGTTTGGGCAGCTGTAGGAAACAATAGACCAATAATTGCAGTTGCAGGAGATGGTGGGTTTTGTCAATATTTAGCAGAAATTACTACTTTAGTAAAATACAAAATGCCCATCAAAGTTATTATTCTAAACAATAATGAATTAGGTAAAATATCTAAAGAACAAAGAGCAGGAGAATTTGATGTTTGGGCAACTAGTTTAGTAAATCCAAATTTTGCAGAATATGCTAACGGTTGTGGAGCTTTGGGTGTTCAAGTAACCGATAAATCAGAGTTAGAAATGGCGATGAAACAAATAATGACTCATAATGGACCAGCTCTATTGGAAGTTAAAACAGATGTTGGATTAATATAGAACGCTTTATATATTACAAAATAAAAAACAGTAATTTCTAAGTGAAATCAAACTTTGTAAGCAATTTAGTGTTAATTGAAAATGAAGATTTTCATGTTCATTTACTTTAATTAGGCTAATAATTTGAATATTACCCTTTAGAAGAAACTCTATGGTTTCTAAAATAACTAAAAGATAGATAAGTAAAGTCAATTTAGCTGTGAAGGTTTCTAATTTAAATGATCAGATTCAAAAAGAAATTATAAGGAGTGAATACGATAGAATTAAACTTTTTATAGGTGTTTATCAGAAATATAAAACTGAATTAGAGGATGAAATTACTAATGCAGTTGAAGAAAAATCTAAATTGAATTTAGAAATATCGAACCTCAACAATAAAATAGACAAATGTGTTGAGGTTATAAAAAATATAAGTAAATACTGGGCTTCAGGAAGTATTGAGAATAGGATTAAGCTTCAAAAATTGCTCTTCCCGTCAGGAATCGTCATTGACCCCGTAAAACGCCAATATCGAACCTCAAAAATAAATAATGTTTTTTCTTTAATTGCTAGTATACCAAGTGGTTTTTTGTTTGAAATTTACCCTAAGAATGGTATGTCGGTTATGATATTTGTCATGCATTTTGTTTTAACACATTACTACCTTTAATGGTTATAACAATTAACTCCCTCATTATGAAAAAATATCTATTATTTCTGCTAACCATTTTGCTCTTAATTCCTGTGGGCAAGACGATGCTACACAAGTACCCACAGACGTCTAGTTGAGGAGTTTGGAGAATATGAGGAAGTAGTTAAA
>PVMK01116054.1_pt1 | contig 95139 bp, 83 predicted proteins | sample 1853481 | NCBI WGS metagenome assembly PVMK01 (sample SAMN08533507, study PRJNA380276) | Marine sediment metagenome, whole genome shotgun sequencing project.
TTCTGCTATGTATCCAAAATCTTAACAGTGGGTTCAGAACCTGTGATATCGTTTTTCAAAAAGGGCAAACTTATTTCGCTGGGTTTGCCATTTTTTGCATTTTTGTAACAAATACGATATATGTAATCAGCACGAACTAAATTCTGGTTGTTGTTTTGGCAAGTAAACACAACTTTTGAATCATACCAAATTTGAGTCTGATGGTATAATATCACAACTTTGCCGAATGTTGAGAGAATCTCAATGTATCTGTAATTGACTGATATGTTGTTTCATAGTAAACGGATGTCGGATAACACATCAGATTGCGTGTTATCCAGAAACTATTAACGTTAGGATAAAGGGAATAAAATGAAAAAACTAATCAGATTAACAATTGCAGTTGTCATAACTTTTGGATTAGTAGCTTGTGACTCACAAGACAAAAAAGTAGCAGCCGATGCTCAAACGACAAAGAAAGGAATTACTGCTCCAGAACGTCCCAGTGATGCAGATCTGGTGGCATTTAAAGTCTACCATCATATGATGTATATGGTAACCACTGCTGAACAGGCTGGGGGGACTAATAAGTTGTCTCATACCAGACAATTGCCCACTGAAGGAACAGATCCTGTGGTTACACCTGCTCTTGATCACATATACACAAAGGCGGTAATTGATCTGTCTGAAGGACCTGTAATTGTTGAGATGCCTAAAGTAACAGACGGCAGATATTACTCCATCCATATTACCGACCAGGAACATTATACGATTTATGATGAGATTCATCCTGTTGGGAAGTACGCCTTTGTGCGCAAAGGGAAAGGCATGGCTGCTCCTGAAGGTGCAACAGTGATTGAAAGTCCGGGGGATTACCCCCATCTCTTCATTCGCATACAGGTTAGAACTCCCGAGGATTTGGAAAATGTTTATCCTCTCCAGGATAAAATCGTGCTCACAGGAATAAGCAAAAAACTGACCATTGATAATCCAATATCGCACACCATTAAAACACACGATGTTTATCCGCAGAATAAAGAGATTCTTGCCTCAGCAGTAAATTTTAGCAAAGAGGATTATCTACGGGTTAGTGAGTACATTGGTGTTAATGCCCCAAGGATAGGCGTGAATGGAAATATTGGAATGTTTGGTCCGATTGACAGCAAAGAGCCAGGAAGTAACGACCCGGAAATTCGTGCCGGTGCCATTGTCGGTCACCTTGGTTTTCCTCTTCATCACGCTTACTATACTCCCAACTTCACCAACTGCAACGACGAAGTTCTTAACGGTGACAAAACGGAAGTGTTCACAATCCCCTACGAACCTAAAGGGGTGGAGCTCTTCTGGTCCTTAACCCGTTACAGTGCACTTACACGAAATACAATTCCCGGAAAAAACGATCTCTTCAACGCATACAACACCAAACCGGATGCAAATGGAAATATTACCGTTACCTTCAGTGTAGAGGATCCCAAAGACGGCACCTACTGGATGCCGGTTAATGCGGGTGAACCATACTACTTTGTGATTCGTTACTACAAACCGGATGTGGATAATCTTCCGCCGAAGCCCTGTAAATAAGAGAATCAAACGAAACATAAACTGTATTCAAACGTATTTCATATTTACTGTTTTCCGAATAGAGTTGGACTATGATACTCTCAATGTATCTGAACTTTAGCGGTATTTAGCTTTTGAATACAATAACACATAGCATTTAATGACGGATAACATTACATAGGTGATGATATCCAGATCCATATAATCAGTTGTTAGTTGAAATTTCGTTTATGATGGCCAAAAAGGAGAAGCCATGAAAATACTTCGACATATTGGCTCATTGGCATTCGTGGTCGGGCTTTTTACCGCAGTATTTGCTGGGATACCATGGCACGTAATGGTTGCCGATGATCCGGTCGTTCCCTGGTGGCTGAAGATAGCGGTTTTCTGCCTTTTGGGGGGTATCCTTTTGGTGTTGGCGACATTAGCTCTCGAACAAATGGTACTAACTGCACCAGTAGAAGAGCCGTTAGCTACTGAGTCTGATCGTACGGTTTTGCTGTTGAACTCCGATGTACTGCCCGGTCGAGAAATCACTGATATTCTCGGTCTGGTCCAGGGACACACGGTATTTGCAATATGGCTTGGCAAAGATCTATCCGCCATAATCAGGCTGATTCTTGGTGGTGAATTGACTGAATACACGGAGATGATGGGAAGCGCTCGGTCAACTGCTACTGAGAGGATGACAGCTAAGGCTGCTGAAATGGGAGCCGATGCAATCATCAATGTTCGCTATATGACTACGAGTGTTATTGGCAGTGCAGCTGAATTGTTAGTATACGGAACAGCCGTCAAGCTCAGCTAATCGGGTAGCCGGGGGTCTTTCACCCCCGGCCCCCACACCACCTAGCATGCGGGTCCGCACTAGGCGGTTCCCAAAGAACATCGAGCCGTAGCTGGATAAAATATAACCTACAGATCTTTGAAAAGAAGGCGGCAACTGCAAGTTTATACCTGAGAGTCAGTTTTCCGTATGATGCGCCCGAAGTTCCGCTCCCCCTAACGGGTTCAATGCGTTTCGGAGCACATATGGTCTAACTCTCTACTTTGGGTTTGGTCCTTCGGCGGGGTGAGACCTCCCGGCTTTGCCGGGCTCGTTTCCAGTTACCATACCACCTTTTGGTAACGTCCTGCGCCTACTATGACCTCTGCTGACTCCTGCCCGATCACCCTGCATGTTGCCATACAGGGCGCTGCCAAAACAGCGACCGCACGTCGGGCAGGTCTCCCCGGATAAGAACGTGATCTTTCACTAAGCAACCGCGGCATTTACCCTATCTCCTGAATCCAGGGCTTTGTCATGTGGTGCTGACTTACCCGGAGACTGGGCCTTATATGCCGTTTCTGTTCGTCGGCTCATAGCTTTGCACTTGGGGTTGCCGCTCCCTTTGGTCGCTCTCGCCTGCGGCTCGCCTTACGCTTCACTCCAGCCCTTCAGACGGTCCCTCGCGGTTCCGCCCTTGCCTCGGCTAGTATTTATGTCAATGATATTAATCATTAACAGGAATCACATACAGGGGACTTTCACCCCATAAGATCACGCCCATGCCGGGCGTACACCATGCTCTTGCAGCCGATAGATAATCGCTACGGCTGAAGTGCCCCATTACAGATATCTCCAACTAATCGGCAAAAATTAGAGGCTCAAAAAGCCTGTGATATCATCCATCCCAGTTCTTAGGGCTGAATTGCATGTTTCTGCTATAAATGACAGGTTTTTGAAGCCTTGAAATTGTTGTGATATCGTTTTTTCAAAAAGGGTGAATCCATTTTGCAGAATCTGCCTTTTTAACTTTGAGGGGATATTATGCGATATATGCAATCAGCATGAATTGATTTCAGATGGGGATACTGGTAAGAACTGAACCGCTTCGCGGAAAGGTAACCCCCATTCTGGTCTATGTTGATCATATCCCAACAAAATTAACATTTCATTCCAACGATTCTCAGTTATAATACCTTCTTGGTAAACGGATATGTCTAATTCTTATTAACTTTTATCAAGGAGGTATTACTATGAGCAGTGATCTAAGAACCCAATTTCTGAACTACATGACCCTTCAGCGTTTTTCGCCTCACACCCAAAGAGGTTACATTGCAGCAGTTAAAGGATTGGCCGATTTTTACAAAAAATCACCAGACCTGCTTACAAACGATCAAATGCAAGACTACTTTCGCTATCTGATTAAAGATCGAAAGCTGGCGTGGGGATCATGCAACAATCATTTTTCAGGCATCTCCTGTTTCTGTAGGAACATTTTGAAATGGGACGAAATCACTTTTAAATGCCCGCCAAGGCCTAGAATCAGGCAATTGCCGATTATTATCAGTGAGGAGGAGGCTAAACGTTTGTTTGATGCAACAGACAACCTTAAGCACAAAGTTATACTCAAGACTGTTTATAGTGCCGGGCTTCGGCTAAGTGACGTCATCCGCCTAAAGCCGGAACATATTGAAAGTGATCCTTCCAGGATGATGATCCGAATTGAACAGGGTAAAGGTAGAAAAGACCGTTACACTATCCTTGCTCGAACCTTACTTCCGGAACTCAAAGAATATTGGCGTAAATACAAACCCGGAGAATGGTTGTTTCCAGGGCAAAACCGAAAGAACCATATCAGCCCTTCAGCGGTTCATAGTATCTTTCAAAAGGCAAAAAAAAAGCCGGTATAAAAAGAGGCCGGGGTATTCACACCCTTCGGCATGCCTTTGCCACTCATTTGCTTTCCCAGGGAACTGATCTATTTACCATCAGTCGACTCCTTGGGCACACCTCTATAAAAACCACCATCATATATCTTCACCTTATTCCGGAACGGATCACTGATATCAAAAGCCCCCTTGATCATCTTTATGAAAAGGAAGGAGGGCCATCTGATGAATAAAAAACCTAACGATGCATCATCTCCAAACGGCAAAGAAAAATTTGAAGTCGCAGATGTTTTTCGTCTCTACGGTGAAGACTATCGCCTGAATAACCCCCTACCATCTGATCATATCAAGGTCATGCATCATATCCAAATCTGCCGGACTGCTGCCCTCGGAGGTCATGTTGAACAATGCGATCAATGCCGGTTTGAACGAATCGCTTATAACTCATGCAGAAACCGGCATTGCCCAAAATGTCAAACCATGGTCAAGGAAAAATGGCTTAATGATCGTAAAGCTGAGTTGCTTCCCTGTGGTTATTTTCATCTAGTCTTTACTTTGCCCCATGACCTTAATCCGATTATATTGTGCAATAAAAAGACTGCCTTTAACACCCTGTTTGCAGCAGTAAGCCAAACACTGCAGGCCTTTGCCAAAGATCCACAGTGGAAACTTGAAGGTCAACTCGGGTTTATTGCAGTTCTACATACCTGGTCTCAGACATTAATGGACCATTTTCATCTACACTGTCTTGTTCCCGGTGGTGCCCTTTCATTTTCCAAAAAGCGATGGACAGCTGCAAACGATTCATTTTTATTCCGTATTGAATCGTTAGCCAAAGAATTTAAAAAACGATATTTAAAACTTCTGGAAACGGCTCATCGCAAAAACGAACTGATTTTCCCGGGTAAAACTGCGATCTTTGAGTCTCAAGCAGGCTTCGGTCAATTGATTGATTCCCTTTTCAAAGCAAAATGGATAGCATATGCCAAACGTCCCTTTGCCGGACCTGAACAGGTACTTGAATATCTTGGCCGATATACGCATCGGATCGCCATATCCAACAATCGAATCAAATCCATTGATAACGGCACCGTCACTTTTGAATACAGGGATAGATCGAGAAACAACCAAGTCAGAAAAATGAGCCTCTCCGCCGATGAGTTCATCAGACGATTTTTATTGCATGTGCTACCATCAGGGTTCATGAAAATCCGGTACTTTGGATTTTTGTCCAACAATAATAAGAAACAGACGATTCCGCTTCTAAGAAAGCTAATTGATCCAAATGCAAAATTACCGGAAAAAACGGAAGAAACCATTATCGAAATGATCTTCCGATTGACAGGGGAAGATATTACTTGCTGCCCTGAATGTAAAAAAGGGACAATGCGTATGATCAATAAAATTTCAAAGCAAAAGTTGAACTCTTCGTAGAATCGGTACTGTTCGTAAAAAATGAATTGGGTAAAATCGCTGATCAGGCGATACAGGACTCGTATGCCCTAATTCATGGTCTCAGTATCAAAATGAAGACAAAAAGAAAGCACCAACCCAAATTTTTATGACAACTATCATCTGTTTTATAATTTATGTCCGTTTTGAGCATCTCTTGCTGTTTGTTCCCAAGTCCTATCGAGCCATAATTGAAATCGCGTTAACGATACAATCCCCATAGGTTGCTGAAGAGTTCGCCCACGACAACACCGCGGTTCAGTTCTTCGTTTTATCAATCATTGCCATAGTTTATTGATTTGCTCTTGCCTTAACATTTGATTTTGGTGTATGTAGTTTTATGTCTTGAAGTGGGGGCAACAATTGATAAAACGCTTATTAATGGTATCTGCACTTCAAAACCAGATTTTAATAAATCCAAGAAACACAATTGTTTTGATGGCCTAAAGCTACGGATAAATCGTGGGTTATCCCTCCGGTTTGCAAATATTTATTTGATTTCAAGTCCTTCAATAAAAGGATCAATAATTAACTTGCTTTCGGCCCAAGCAAAGGTTATCCTCTATTGATCAATAAAGACCCGTCTTTAATTGGCGGGACGGTTTCGTTCTGAAGGAAAAATCCATTTGTCAAAGTGGCAACCTGCAGTTTGGAACTATGAGAATTTTTTAGAAAGGAGTGTGTCACTATGGCTAATGGAACTGTAAAATGGTTTAATCCCGGCAAAGGCTTCGGCTTCATTGAACAGGAAGATGGTCCGGATGTGTTTGTTCATCATTCAGCAATCAACGCAGACGGTTTTAAATCCCTCAATGAAGGCGACCGAGTTTCCTTTGACATAGAGCAAGGACCTAAAGGTCCTGCTGCTGCAAATGTCACTGTGATTTAACCTTATGTTCTGAGTAAAAAGGGCATTCCTTCTAATATTGCGGGGATGCCCTTTTGTTTGGTTTGAATTTATACCTTCACAATTCACTATCATCAAGCCTTAAACCGCAAAAAAGTCCGATCATAGATCCTTTCCTTTTGTCACTCCCTCTGTGCCAATGAAAGTGAGACACCTACCCCTTGAAAAATTAGTGTAGGGCGGGTAGGAGGTTTTTATGAAAACAATACAACTGACATCACCAGACAGCAACCATGTTCAGGTTTCAGCCATGGGGGTAACGGAGGGGGCCCGTAGGGCGCCCGGAGTTGCCGCCATGGCTGGCGGTCGCGATTCGTTCGTTTCCCCGCCGCCGGATCCGGAAGTTCCCGAAAAAAAACCACGCCGTAATTTTACAGCCAAATACAAGCTTCGAGTTATTGCTGAAGCGGATACTTGTACACAGCCGGGTCAACTGGGCGCTTTGTTGCACCGTGAAGACCTTTATTCATCTAACCTGATCACATGGCGGCGCCAGAGAGAAAAGGGCCTTTTAAAGGTGATGACGCCAAAAAAACGTGGCCGCAAGCGTAAAGAGAAAAACCCGCTGACCAAGAAAGTCGCCCAGCTTGAAAAGGAAAACAGACGGCTTCAACAAAAACTCAAAAAGGCGGAGCTGATTATTGAGGCTCAAAAAAAAATGTCGGAAATCCTGGGGATCGCTCAGGATCTGGACGAAAGCGACGAGCGCATATGATATCTCTGGTCGAACAATTAAGTCCATATACCGGCAAAAAGGCCGCCTGTGAGGCGCTACTGGTACCCAGAGCCACATTCTATCGGCATCACAGTTCGAAGAGCTGTCCGCAGTTCCCGCAAAGGTTCGGCTCTATTCAGGATGCCAGATCCTTCTGCCAGATCTTTTTCAGCTGGTATAACAAAGAACATTGTCATTCAGGTATCGCCCTGATGACACCGGAACAAGTTCATTACGGAATGGATAAACAGATTCATCAACTAAGATCCCAGGTTCTTGCCGATGCTTTCCAAAAGAAACAGAGCCGGTTTAAAGGCAAGATGTCGGTTCCAAAATCGCTTCCAGTGGCGGCATGGATTAACAAACCCGCTACTGATGAATTCGAGTCTAATTTATTAACATGCGTGTCTCATTTTCATTGACATATTCCGCTGTTCAAATCAATTATTCCACCAAAAGAGCCCGTCTCGAATAGCAGTACATTCATGGCGAACTGCGCCTTTTATTGGCGATAACCTCCAGACCTTCATACTTCCAACGATTTAATGAATACCGATTGATTTTACAAGGTATAGGGAGTTTTCATTTTGAAGAGGTCAGAAAGTTCTTTATTCAATAAATGGCATACCTGCTTGTGACGCATCGCTGACACTCGCTCGTTTTCGCTCTGCATCATCATCACCTATGCTTTAATTGTGGGAAGGGTAGGGTAGAAATCAAGAAAGATTTCTCCCACCCTTTCAGCCAGGGAGGGGGTTTTGGGAATCTGTGGAATTATAGCAATGGAGAACTTATCGTTTTATACATCTTTTTCATTTCAAAAAAGGTTTCCATTTGTAAGGAATATCTGCTACAAGAACCCATTGATAGGAGCCTGAATTTTTAATTTTATTGGGTTTGCCAGCTATTGCCCAATACGATTTGTTGAAGAGCCATCTAATGGAGGTAAGGGATATCCAAATACATCGCCAAACCAACCATTAGGAGTTTCTCTCGGTTTAACAGATGTGATAAGGATGCCATAAATATTTGACCAATTTCTCCGGCAAACGATGAAGGGAACTTTTTTGTTATTTTGAAAACATTGTTGCACGATTAATTATTAAAAACATTTAGTTAGCTATTAAAAGCACCTGAATCTGACTGGTTTGTCACAAATCATGTCACGAATTGTGTCAAAAACGGTTTTGAAAGGTGCTTTTTTTATGTTCTATTTAGTCCGGTACAACAAGACATATCATCTAAGGCTAAAACTCCCTTCCGAAGTGGAGGAGCGATAAAAAAAGCCGGTAATAGAGCCATTCTGATATTGAATTTCATCATTTCTTTGTTGGCCGTAGAATTGGATGCAGAAATTATTGATGCTGAGCAAAAAATATCGCCAGCTACGATTTAGATGACCGTTTCGGCATAATGATTCCGATAATTATGATTTTCAACATATTAATAGTCTCTATGTAATTAAAATAATAAAGGAGGAGTTCGATGAGTTTTAGCGATTCAATTTTCAGCCCAGCAACACTAACAAGTACAAGAGTTACACCTGCTCCGGTATCAGACATTTGTGACATCTGTATTGACGGATGCGAGGGACCTTGCGAAATCGGAAGGTCAGCCATCAACAACCTACCTGAGGAGAACAAGATGATGCATACCTTTCGAGCAATTGTCATTTCACTTGCAGCCATGATTGCCGTTCTAACGATCGTGGGGGCTACGCCGGCCTAGGCGCAAGGATCGAATTCCACCGGCCCGGCACCAACGCCAAGCACGCCGACCCCAGTCACCACGAGCCTGCCTAAACTCTCCACTGTCGGCTCCGGGGGATGTGCCCAGCAATATACTGATGCAATCAATTCTCTTAACGCTCAGGCCATCACCGCTAACGACGTCGGCCTTGCGGCAAACGGTGTCGGTGCAGCCGCCGCGGTCGTCGGCCTCGCTGCCAACGCCACCGCCGCTGTTGCCGATGGAGTCGCCCAAGCCGCATCAGTCGTTGCGTGGGAAATCGGAGGGACTGCGATGGATGTCGGGGGGGTTGCGCTGGCAACCGGGGTAACCGTAGTCGCTTTGCCAGCCGCGGCAGCAGGTGGCGGCGTAGGTATGGTAGCTGGCGGAGTAGCTATGAATGCGGTTGGTATAGCAACCGGTGTACAAGCCGTGGCTACAGGGGCTAAAATCGCGGCTTTAGCTGCTGAGGCGGTAGGTGTGGTTTCAACCGTTACCGGGGTCGGATCGCAGATCGCCGCGCAGGTCTTCAGTCACGACTCGCAAGACTTAGCGGTGTACGTGGCCACCCTCCCCAACTGCGAGGCCGAGTTCACCGGCACCGTCACGGTAAGCGGCGGCGGCCTGAACGTCACCGGTGCCTCTATTTTTAACGACGATGTCGGCGTCGCCGCAGATGTGAACGCCGAAGGTGACGTGAACGCCAGCCAGGTGCACGCCACGCAGGGCATTTCCGCCGTCGGTGGTGGGATCTGGATCGGCGATCCCAACGGCACAACCTATTCGAGCGGCATCACAATCGGCGGCGGTGCGGTGTCGGGCGCTGGCGCGGGCGGCGCCCAGGCCTTTACCGGCGATATCGACGCGATTGCCATCGGCAATAACGCACGAGCGATGATGAGCGGGTCCCTCGCTTTCGGCCTCGATTCTTCTTCGACCGGCGCTGATGCCATCGCCATCGGGACAAACGCTCAAGCGATGATGGGCGGATCGCTCGCTTTTGGCCTCGATTCTTCATCGACCGGTGCTGATGCCATTGCCATCGGCAATACGGCCGCCGCCAACGGCGTGCAGGATGTGGTCGTCGGCGCGCTCAACAAAACCGACGCGGGCGGAAACAATACCGTGGTCGGTAACGAAATCGACATTATTGGTGCCGCCAGCTCCAACAACACTGTGCTTGGTGCCGGCCACCAGGTAACGGGCAGCGGAAACTTCGTCGGCGGTGATCCCAACACGATCGTCGGCAGCATGAATGTCGCCACGGGTGTAGACAGTAACGTTACCGGCGACTCCAACGTTGCAATTGGCGATTCGGTGAACATTACGGGTGATCGCGCCATAGCTGTCGGAAACAATGCGACGGCCAACGCCGACGACACGACTGTCATTGGGACAAACGCTCGAGCAGATGCACCAGGCTCCGCCGCGTACGGACAAGGCGCGGTCGCGACTCAATCCCAACAGCAGGTCTTCGGCACGCGGGCCAATACCTACAAAACACCTGGCATCACATCGGGCCTGAGCAGGGCACGCCAGGCCGGGAACCTCGAGGTCGCCACCTCGGATGCAGCCGGCAATCTAGCAACGGACGGCGGTGAGATCTTCAAGACCTTGAGCGAGAATCAGGCAGGCATCGCAATCGCCATGGCCATGGTGAATCCAACACTCATTGCCAAAGAGACTTTCGGTATTGGGGTTAACTGGGGCATATTCCAACAGTCCCAAGCTCTTACTGTCTCTGCTATAGGCGTTATCGCCAAAGACGTCTTTGGCGGGGGCGAGCGCCTTTCCCTTACAGGCGGTTTCGGCGCCAGCCTACAGCAGAAGAGCTTTGGTGACCACAAAACCAATACCTCATATGGCGGACGAGCTGGTGTTCAACTTAGCTGGTAGAGAATATTCATAAGGTAAACGATTAGGGAACGGATAGGCGGTTCAAGAGGGTTTTCGGGGCCGGGTCGTCGGTTGTTCGCTCAAGCTATGACAAGTCCACGTAAGTTCTATAGTTGATTCCAATGGCAGGGTCTTCAATGGCCCTGCTATTTCTTCTGGTTTGCCGAAAGCTAACGATCTACTGTTTTGTTTTACATACTTCTGTTCATTTTCGAAACTTTGGATAAGAGATGGCTCTAAAGTCAAGATAATCCTGAACGGGAGTGAAAACCTGATTGAGACCGTTTTTAGATCGGGATTGGTTCAATGATATATGAGGGTTAAATAAGTTAGAGCGCCATTCATTATTTTCATCGTTAGATTTATTTATAGTGTTTGGAATGGCTGTATCGTTTTATGTTCTAGTGCATATTTTAATTTATTAAACCAAATGCTTAGGTATACGCGCTTTAATAATTTGATTTTTTCTTTCAATTTGACATTTGGTCGATGCGCATGATTCGGAATGTACCAGCAGTTTCTATTAAGTCTTCGCACCAGTACGAACCCTTTTTTCTTTAGATATAAATGCTTATTTAAGTAAAGATGTTTATCTTCTAAAAGAATTAGTTTTGGTTGGTATTTATCAAAGTCAAGCCCTTTTAATACCTCTAACTCTGTACCCTCTACATCAATAGATAAAAAATCAATATTATCAATATCATCGCTGCTCAAAACATTAGTTAACGTTTCAGTTTTTACTTTAATAGATTTGTGGATTTTATAGTTGTGTTCATCAGCATTTTTCTCTAAAGACGCATGACCTGTTAATTCATTACCCTGACTTGATAATGGTATATGCAATTCCATATGTCCGACATTGTCGTTACTAACACAAGCACACTCATGAATAATTGCCTTTGGACGATTGTTTTTTGTTTTAATAACTAAATCAGGATTTGGCTCTATAAGTATACATTTCCAATTCAGTTTTTCTTCGAAATGCCATGATTGAGAACATACGCTAATTGGCTCATTTGATCCAACTTCTACGCACACACCATTTTTTTTGTTATTAAAATATTTGCGAATTTCTGCTTTTTCGTCTTCCTCATTTAAGTCATGCAATTTTTTTATTCCGCTTTGATTATTCATTTCCTTTATACTTTGTCCTTCACACAACCTGAAATCGATACATGCTGATTAAATATACCATAAAAAGGATTCGACCTTATTGAAAAACGATATCACACTAATTTTTTGAGTACAAAACGTGAGTTTTATAGACATAATGTTTGAAAGTTAAGATGTCTGCCCCTTGCGACGTGGGTTAAGTTGTGCGACCAATAGAGGTCAAAACGACCAAGAGCCATAACCAAGGAGGCAGACCATGAAACAAAGATTATTGTATGTAGGTTTAGATGTCCACAAAAATACGACAGATGTTGCGATTGCAAATGGCCGTTCCAATATAACCGTGATAATGATCGGATCGTGTAGCAGTTCCGCCCAATCAGAGAATGCTTTATTCGAGGTAATGACCGTACTTGCCTTTTCATACCTGTTGGCAATGAACCGGAAGAAAAGATTGCACTCTTCACGATCGATAGGCGTGTACCCCACTTCATCAACGACAACCGCGGTTTCCACCCGTCTTTGCTCCTTATGCGCCACTTCCAGTTTAAATCACGGTTTGTTTGGATTTTCCTCTTGCATATAGCCGCCGATACCTCGCACAAAGTCGGGCCTGCATTCTATAGGCGAAAATGGAACATTAACAGGAACGATCAATTGTGGTGAACATTATCGGTTTTGGCGTGATGAGTTTCCGTATTGAGATCTCTTTATACTAAAGAAATCCACAGAAACAACTCTATCATTGACAGTTTACCACTACGTGGTATATAACCGCTTTCAATCGGGAAAAACCATGAAAAAATTGTTCCATAAAATCATCCAAACCGGCATAGCGATACTTATATCCTGGATTGTTGTGTACGGAATTGCGTGCGCGCACCAAGTATGCTGCAGCACCATTGTAGACGCCCGTATCCCGACATCCAATAGATTTTCAGTCAGTAATACCATCGGGAATTTTTGTGGAACCTCCCCATCATACCATCGCAATAACCAACTGCAAACAAATTTTTGCTCTAAAAATTTTCAGGCAGATTTTGGTGAAGGAAATACCTGCTGTGAGACCAACCGTTGCGATAGCTATAACCAGGCCACGTATTTCAGCCTATCATTTATCCAAGACCTTTGTCCGCTTCAAAAAACACTGAGCGCTTCTAATGTGACCAGTGGTGCGCAAACCAACTTTGAACCAAAAAGTCTATCATCATCCCTCAAAGCCGTACCAATTTATATCCTAACACAATCCATCATCTGTTGATTTCCAAACCCCTGAGATAAGCGGGTGCTGTACGTCCAATTTACCTGGATTTTACGCTATTTGCCGTATAATTCAGGAATAAAACAGGCCCGGCCAACGAAAAAAATTACAAATTATACTTAAAAAACCAGATAGATCGAGAGCTTAGGCAAATGAAAGAAGAAAATCAAGAAGCCCAAAGGGTAAACTTTCAATCCATAATGTTAATTTTTATGATTATTTTTGGTGTTGGAATCATAGTCCTGCTTCAAACCAAAGATTCTTCTTTCAACCTATCAATAAAGCCCCGGCTTGAAAAAGGTGTGCCTGGGCCAATTTTCAACTTGCCTGGCCTTGACGGCAAAATGGTCAGCTTGGATAATTACAAGGGCAAAGTAGTCCTCCTAAACATCTGGGCAACATGGTGCCCCCCTTGTGTGGATGAGATGCCGTCCATGGAAAAGCTCTATCAAGAGCTGAAGGGTGAAGCTTTTGAAATCTTAGCGGTTAGTATTGATGTATTGGGGGCCAAAGAAGTGATCCCTTTTATGAAAAAATACAAACTGAGTTTCCCTGCCCTTACCGACACAAATGGAGCCATAAAAAGCCTCTATCAGACAACCGGTGTCCCTGAAAGCTTTATCATTGATAAGGACGGCATTATTGTAGAAAAAGTTATTGGACCTAGGGACTGGGCTACCCCCGGCGCTATTCGTTATTTTCGAAATCTGATTCAGAGAAATTAGCCATCAATAATGAAACACGCCGGTTGCCGCTAAATTCAGGACAAAATTCATTTTTTTATCAGGAAAATATCAAATATGACTAATTTAGATCAAACGTCCAATTCAAACTGGACTATCATTTTTATATGCTGGATCATAGCCAGTGTCTCGACACTGGGGAGCTTATTTTTTAGTGAAATAATGGAATTTCCTCCCTGTGCTTTGTGCTGGTATCAAAGAATATTCATGTTCCCTTTGGTTTTAATTTTATTAGTCGGGCTCTTTCCATTTGATAAAAGCATTATCAAGTATTCTCTTCCTTTAGCTTTAGTTGGATGGGGTTTCGCATTTTATCATTACCTTCTGTATTCCGGATTCATCTCTGAAAGCCTACAGCCTTGCAGCCAGGGCGTTTCATGTTCAGAGACCTACGTGGACTTGTTTGGTTTTTTGACAATTCCAATGCTTTCACTGATATCATTTTCGACTATAGTAATATTACTATTTATATTAAAGAGGAGACTTTCCAAATGAGAAAACAAAATATAGTATTATTTTCAAGTAGTTTTCTTATTTTTTTGTTTGTACTTGGAGTTTATATATACAAAAATCAGCAAACAAAAAAATATGGATTCATGGCCCGGGAAAACGCTTCAACCTTTGTTAGAGAACATTCGCTAACGCTTGGCAGTGATGATGCAAAAGTCTATCTTGTAGAATTTTCAGATCCTGCGTGCGAAACCTGTAGTGCTTTTCACCCATTCGTTAAGAAATTGATGTCACTCAACCCGGGTAAAATCAAACTAGTCGTCAGATATGCTCCTTTTCATGATGGTGCAGATTATTTTGTCAAAATTCTTGAAGCGGCAAGAAAACAAGGAAAATATTGGGAAACTTTGGAGGTTATGTATAAAACCCAACGCTACTGGGCAAGTCATCACAATCCACAACCTCAATTAATATGGAAATTTCTTCCAAGTGCGGGGCTCGATTTGAAAAAAATTAGAAATGATATGAATGACCCTGAAATTGCAAAACTTATCAAACAAGATCTCGCAGATGCTAAAACTCTCAATGTCAGGAAAACACCTGGTTTTTTTGTAAATGGAAAGCCACTTCAAAGATTTGGTTACAAACAATTACAAGAATTAGTTGAAGCTGAAATTAAGGATAATTATTAAATATGGAGCAGGAATTATCATTACTAATTGTATTTACCGCCGGACTTCTGTCATTTCTGTCCCCCTGCGTACTGCCGCTTATCCCTGGATATATCGCATTTGTGTCCGGCCTTTCCATTGATGACATGACGGAAAGTGGATGGACAGACAAAAAAATGGCTTCAGCCATGCTCAACTCCGTCATGTTCGTGCTGGGGTTTTCTGTTGTTTTTGTGATTTTGGGAGCATCGGCGACCTGGCTGGGCGGGGTTTTTATCCAGAGGCTGCCGTTACTAATAAGTATCGCCGGTGTGGTTGTAATAATCTTCGGGCTTCAGCAGATTGGGCTGTTTAAATTCGGTTTCCTGCTGGCCACAAAGCAGATTGACCTGCCGGCGGAAAAGCTGGGTCTGTTTAAAGCTCCCCTGCTTGGAGCGGCATTTGGCTTTGGCTGGACACCGTGCATTGGGCCGATTCTTGCAGCCATATTGACCTACGCGGCCACCATGGATACAGTTGGCAAGGGAGTGATGCTGTTGATTGTTTATTCCGCTGGCTTGGGAATTCCTTTTTTGTTAACCACGGTGGCCATGAAGGGATTTTTCAAGCTTTTTTCAAAAATTAAAAGACACATGAATCTCATCCAAAAAATCAGCGGCGCGATACTGGTGCTTTTAGGAATACTGATGATAACCGGAAAATTGACTTTAATAACGGCCAAACTGGGGTATTTAAACGGATTGGTCTGGTAGCCAGAGACCCGAACCTCTGTGGAGTAGGATCCCACCATCTCTATTCAACTATCCCCTGAAATCACTCAATTATCCGACATGCAAAAAGCTTTTCAGGCTGCCATTGAATAGCAAAGGCTTTAATGCTAAAGTTGATGAGAAAAAAGCCAAGGCTATAGGCATCTGTGCATTTGCATCAAAATCAATCTTAAAATGGAAAATTGCCGAGGCAATCAGGTCTTTGCTTAACGGTTAATGATTCTTCAATAAAGTTCAGTATTGTTAAACATATTAAGATTGAATCATCATGCAAGTATTTGCAAATATGTTTTACTCAGATAACCTAACTTGTGTTCATCCATTTCCGCTGACTTGAATAGAATTATATCTTTGTATAACTGACATTTTACGAGGCCATATGAAACGTTATACTTTAATTTTAGCGTTATCTGTCTTGCTGCTGATAATTTCTTTGCCGGCAAAGGACATTCAATCCGCATCTCAAAATGATTTATCAGAGCTTTCAACAAAGATTAAACCGATAGAACTCACCTCCGAAGAAAAAGCCTGGCTGGCCGATCATAAGGATATCCGCCTTGGTGTGGATCCGTCCTGGCCGCCTTTCGAGTACTTTGACGCCACCAAAATATATTCAGGGATTGCCTCAGATTATGTCCGGCGCCTTAACAAGAGGCTCAGCATTAATATGATGCCGGTTCAAGGGCTACTTTGGCCTGAAGTCATGGAAAAAGCCAGAAATGGAGAAATCGATGTCCTGCCATGTGTCGCTAAAACACCGAATCGATCTAAGTTCCTATTGTTTACCCGGTCATACATTAACTTCCCGATAGTTGTTCTAACAAGGAAGGACGCACCTTTTGTTAGCAGCTTAAATAATTTTCAAAAGAACAAGATAGCAGTTGTCAAGGGTTATGCTTACCAGGAAATACTGGAACAAGATTATCCGGACCAGCAGTTTTATCTTGCAGGCAATATTGACGAGGCACTTAGGGATTTATCTCATGGACAAGTCGATGCCTTTGTCGGCAACCTGGCCTCTATTACATATGCAAACCAAAAACTGGGGTTAACCAATCTGAAAGTAGGAACTACGACATCCTATAAGATGGAGCTGTCTTTTGCCGTTCGAAAAGACTGGCCGGAACTGGTCAATATTTTTGATAAGGCTATTTATTCGATTTCGGATGCCGAAAAAACAAAAATCCATAATCATTGGATAAACGTCAGGTTTGAGCAGCATTTTGCCTGGAAACTCGTATTGCAAATCGTCATCCCCATCCTCATGGCGGGAGGAGTCATTCTTTTAGTGTTCATAAAATGGAACAGGGCCCTTGTCCGGGAAGTTACCGAGGGCAAGAGAAAGGAAAAGTTGATAATTTTAGGAGCGAAAATCAGCCAGTCGCTGACGGTGGGCGACACCCTTAAAAAAACGCTCTTGTCTATCACGGACATTTTTGTCCAGGAGTTGAATATGGCCCTCGCCCGGATCTGGGTCGTTGATGAAACGGAGAACCTTCTCAAATTGCATGCCAGTTCCGGGTTGTACACCCATATTGAGGGCGCACACGGAAGTATGCCCATCGGGGGTGATTCCAAAATCAGCCGCGTGGTGTCCGAACAGCGGCCTCATATCTCAAATAGCATTCAGGATAGTCCTTACCTTAAGGATAAAGACTGGGCCAGAAAACATGGGCTCACGTCCTTTGCCGGTATTCCCATGATCGTCGAGGGCCGTTCGGTTGGTGCATTGGTCGTCTTTTCCCGGGAGGCCATCCAGGAGGATGCCATAAATACCATTTTGTCTGTCACGGACTCCATAGCCGTCGCCATTGAACACAACCGTGCCGAAGAGACAGTGCGGGAGAGCGAGGAAAAATACAGATTGCTGGTGGAAAACCTCCCAAGCGTTGTATACAGAGGATTCGCCGACTGGTCTGCTGAGTTCTATGATAATAAGATAGAGTTATTGACCGGCTATAACATGCACGAGTTCAACTCGGGAAAACGGAAATGGTCAGCCTTGATTGTAGATGAAGATTTTGGAGCCGTAAAAGAAAAATCCATTGAAGCGATGAAAACCGACGAATCGTTCATTAGGGAGTATAGAATTAAAACCAAGACCGGCGATATTCTTTGGATGCAGGATAGAGGACATATCATCTGCGATGACAGTGGTAAGATTGAATATGTAGACGGAGTGTTTTTTGATATTACCGAACGTAAGCAGATGGAGAAAGATCTCTTTAAAGCTAAGGTGGCAGCAGAGGAAACCACCCAGGCCAAGAGCGATTTTTTGGCCAATATGAGCCATGAAATTCGCACGCCTATGAATGCTGTCATAGGAATGGCCCATTTGGCCCTCCAGACGGATTTAACCCCCAAACAGGAGGACTACCTCAAAAAGATAGACACATCGGCCAAGTCACTTCTCAGGATCATCAACGACATTCTCGATTTTTCCAAGATTGAAGCTGACAAGCTGGATATGGAATCAACAAATTTTCACTTGGAAGACGTTCTCGATAATTTGGCCAACATTGTACCCATCAAAGCACTGGAAAAAGGGCTTGAAATCCTTTTTAAAGCGTCTCCGGACGTTCCGACCTCATTGGTGGGCGATCCCTTGCGGCTCGGTCAGATTCTGTTAAACCTTTCCAACAATGCAATAAAATTTACCGAAGAGGGGGAAATCGTGGTTTCCATCGACTTGGTGGAAAAGAAGAAGGATCAGGCTGTTTTGCAGTTTTCGGTCAGCGACACCGGTATCGGCATGACGGGAAAAGCGGCTTCAAAGCTCTTTCAGCCTTTCATCCAGGCCGACATGTCCACCACTCGTAAATATGGCGGCACGGGTTTGGGATTAACTATCTGTAAGCGTCTGGTGGAGATGATGGGGGGCGAGATTGGTGTGAAAAGCGTCCCAAGTAAAGGCAGCACCTTTACCTTTACTGCTGTATTCGGATTGCACGAAGAAGTTAAAGCTTGGCTTCGTCCTGATAGAGATCTCCGGGGCATGCGGGTTCTGGTGGTGGACGACAGCATCACCTCCCAGGAAATCCTTAAGGACATGCTCGAATCCATGACCTTCGAGGTATTGACAGTGGGAAGCGGTGAAGAGGCCCTGGTGGAGCTGGACCGGGCAATAGACAAGGGAAATCCGCATCAATTGGTCCTGATGGACTGGAAAATGCCTCACATGGATGGAATCGAAACCGCCGGAAAGATCAAGAAAGGTTTTAAGGAGTCGGAACAGCCCGCCGTTGTTATGGTCACGGCATACGGACGCGAGGAGGTGATGGAGCGTGCTAAACATGCAGGCATAAAGGGGTTTCTCATCAAGCCGGTAAATGCCTCGGTGCTGTTCAATACGATCATGGAGGTGTTTGGAAAAGAGATAGAAACAAAGCCGGTTAGGGAAATTAGAAAGGGAATCGACAGTGAAGCGCTTAAAACGATCTTTGGCGCACGGATTCTTCTTGTTGAGGACAACGAAATCAATCAGCAGGTGGCGGGTGAGATTCTGGAAAATGCGGGCCTTGTGGTGGAGATTGCCAACCATGGCAAAGAAGCCGTGGAAAAGGTGCAGGCTGTTGCATTTGATGCGATACTGATGGACCTTCAGATGCCGGTCATGGATGGGATGACGGCGACCCGGGAGATAAGAAAATGGGAAGAGAATCTCAAAGATGAACAATCCCCTGACCCGATACCCATTATCGCCATGACCGCCCATGCTATGACCGGTGACCGTGAAAAATCTTTAGAGGCAGGGATGAACGATCATCTCACCAAGCCGATTGATCCGGACCAGCTTTTCGCGGCCCTAATAAGATGGGTTGAGCCCAAAGATCGCAAAATCCCGGACCACCTTGTTAGGAAGACAAGCGAGAAATTGCCGGACCCGGATAATATTACCTTGCCTGACCTGCCTGGAATCTCCATCAAAACCGGTTTGGGAAAGGTCGGGGGAAACTGGAAACTCTACAGAAAACTGCTCTACAAATTTCGCAGCAGCTACAAAGATGTTGTAAACGAAATTAAAACATCTCTGAGAAACAGTGATATAGAACAGGCTGTGAGGCTGGCCCATACCATCAAAGGAGTGTCCGGAAATCTCGGTGTAAATGGGTTGTTTGAAGCTGCCGGCAAACTTGAAAAAGAGATCAAGCAAGGGAATAAGGATTCAATGGAACCTATCCTGAATGGCTTTGAGTCACATCTCAATGTTGTGATAGAATCCATAGAAAATATGCAGCAGGAAGATGATGTCAAAAAACAAAAGCCGGCGCTTTTGCCGGATCAGGATACCTTCCTTGACCTATCTACAGTCCAGCCGCTTTTGTCTGAACTGGCGGTGTTACTAGAGACTGATCTTATAGAAGCCATGAATCGCATGAAAGTTCTGGAACACCATCTTAAAGCTTCCATCGTTGGCGTTAAATTTGCAGAACTTGAAAGCCATATTGAAGGATTTGATATAGACAATGCTTTGAAATGCCTTAAAAATATTGCGCAAAAATTGGATATTTCGTTGAAGGAGGATGCATAATGGTTGACGATGCCAATAAACAGAAAATTCTTATTGTAGATGATGCTCCAGAAAATATCCAGATACTTATGGAGGCATTAAAGAAGGAGTATAAGATTGTCGCAGCCATCAACGGTGAAAAAGCGCTGAAAATGGCCGAAATGATCCCCCTGCCCGATATAATTCTTCTGGATATTATGATGCCCGGCATGGATGGTTATGAGGTTTGCAACAAGCTTAAAGAAAATGAAAAGACCAGAGACATACCGATTGTTTTTATAACTGCCCTTAATGAAGAAGAGGATGAAAGCAAAGGGCTTGCGTTGGGCGCGGTTGATTATATTGCCAAGCCCATTAATCCGGAACTTGTCAAAGCTCGTGTCCGAAATCATCTGGAGTTAAAAGGTTATCGGGATTATCTGGAAAAATTGGTGGGGGAACGAACTCGGGAAGTGATGCTGACCCAGGCCGTTATGATTGAGAGCCTGGCAACTCTGGCGGAATATCGGGATCCGGAAACAGGCGGGCATATCAAAAGAACTCAAAACTATGTAAAAGCATTGGCCCAGCATCTGAAGGACCATCCAAGATTTCGCAATGAATTGAATGATGAAACTATCGAGTTGTTATACATATCGGCTCCGCTTCACGATGTGGGGAAAATAGGTGTGCGGGATCATATCCTGCTGAAACCGGGAAAGTTGACCGATGAAGAATTTGAATTAATGAAAAACCATACCAACTTTGGTCATGATGCATTGCGTATCACCGAACGAAAACTTGGGAAGAGTTCCTTTTTGCGTTATGCAAGAGAAATTGCCTTTACCCACCAGGAAAAGTGGGATGGATCGGGGTACCCACAAGGGTTGAAAGGAGATGAGATACCAATTTCCGGCCGTTTGATGGCCCTGGCGGATGTGTATGACGCATTGATCAGTAAGCGTGTTTATAAACCGCCGTTTCCTCATGAAAAAGCAGTCAGTATCATTATGGAAGGAAAGGAAATCCATTTTGATCCTGATATCGTCGATGCTTTTATTGCATTGGAAAACACCTTCCGTAACATTGCATTGACTTTTGCAGATTTCGAGGAGGAGCGGCAGATGCTTGAAGGTGGGAAAACGATTGAAACAAAAGACTGCAAACGTATCGAGAAAATTTTGTTGGTTGAAGACAACGAAATTAATTTGGAAATCATGCAAAGTCAACTGGTGTCCCTGGGATACGAAGTGGATACTGCCGTAAATGGTAAAGAAGCGTTGATCAAATTTCAGAAAAGAAAATATGATATTATTTTAACAGATCTTGAAATGCCCGAGATGGATGGATATGCCCTAGCTGCTGAAATCCGACGAATTGAAGAGAACTCTACAGAACCGATGCCCATTCTCGCCGTTACAGCAAGCGATTTTAATTTAACAAAGGAACGCGCGATATCCTTAGGATTCAACGGGTACATGTTGAAGCCGTTTGAAATTGATGTATTGGAGAAAAAGCTTGCAGGCATTGTCTGTGCTAAAAAAGACGGATCGTGATTAAAAAAGATGATGGTAATTTAACAAGTAGTCAAATTTGTATGTCTATAAGAATTAAAAAGAATAAAATCGCTGCTATATCATAAAACACACGTTTCATGCTTAAACAAATCGTGTGATGTCTTTGAGAAATGCGTTTACTTTTGCAGTTCAAAAAGGGAGAAAATCATGAAAAATGAGAAAGAAACTTTGAAAATTCTTATCATCGATGACGCTGAGATTGATCTGGATATTCTGGAATCCATCCTGAATCAGCTGGGTTTTCAAAATATTATCAGAGCCGGCAGTGGCTCGGAGGGAATCCAATTGGCAAAGAAGCACAGTCCGGATCTTGTTTTGAGTGACATTATGATGCCCGGGATAGACGGAGGAGAAGTTCGACAACGTTTAAAAGAGAATCCCGCTACTGAGGGTATCCCCGTAATCTTTACATCCTCTATCATAACCAAGAAGGAAGAAAAAGAATTAGGCGGGCCTCTGGGAAGCGGGGATCATCTTGTCGCTAAGCCTTACTCCTCCAGTGAGATATCTAAGGCGATCGATTTTGCTTTAGGTCCAACTACTGAAGGTTGAAAGAAAATGCATTTTACAACCGCATGATTGCCGGGATCCTAAGTAAAAGCATTGATATTCAAGAACTAAAAATAAAAATAGTCATCCGCCAAAGGTTCCCGATATCAGATGCAATGATCAAACTTAAAGCAACACCCAATGATGTGTTTTAAGATATCAACAACAAGGATAACGTTGCATTTATTATTTGAATCTACGATTATAAGTGGAGTCTATTTCTCAAGCCATTCAATTGCAGCTGATTCATCGGTAAAAATCTTGCCTTGATACCCGGCATTAATGAGGAATGTTTCCACAAAATCGTAATCAACCACATCCTCTAAGCTTAAAAGCAATACATGTTTAGAGTGTGGCTTATACCCAAGTCGTTTGGATTGATTATATACAAATTCGTGGTAGGCGAAAACAGAAGTTCGGTTGGGTGCTTGTCGCAAATCAAAGAGAAAGTTGTCGATCCTGTATTCGTTGGATTTCTCCGCTGTTTCATGCATAAAACCTTTCAGTACTTGCAAGGTAACCGGCTCGTTTACACGAACATGTATATATGACTTGCGATCCGAAACAGAGATGTCGTAATTCATAACCAATTCATACTAACTGTAACCTAACATTTGGTGAAATCCAATTTCAGTCTATTTCCACCATCCCTTTTTTATATGGGTTTCCTTTTCAACTTCTGCAATTTTTTTTACTTTGTATGCAGAGTCGAGTAAAACACCATAAAGAATACCACAACCATTGTCCTTGATATTCACATTAGCTTCTTCAGCAAAACAGATCATTTTATTTGCAAGTTTTAACGTATTCTTAATATTTTTATTACAAGATTTTCGCATTTTCACTCGAGATTATAGCAGAATAAAGCCTGGACCTTTTGTTTGCCTGAAGGGTTAATGGGCCGATTAAATTTAACAATATTGCAAAAAACACAACAAGTAAATAATGAAACAATATAAGCTTAATATGAGGCAATAACTTGTATTATGAGAGGGGCAAAAGAAAGGATCGCAGGTTTATTTTTGTGTTTCGCAGACCCAGTTTCTTTCTGATATTATTGCGGTGAAAATTAACTGCACCGGTAGAGGAATTCAACAAATCAGCGATCTCTTTGGTTGTCTTACCATCCTTAACGAGCCCGGCAACTTGAATCTCACTTGGGGTAAGATCAGAAAAACTCAATGACAGCTGGCGAAGAAATGGTGCTACAATATCCTCAAGATTTGATTTTATAATATTTAGATATACCATCTGTCTGCCATTTAATCGACTGTTATGCAGTTTTTCAAGGAAAGGAAAAACGAGGTTTTTCACATTAACAACGACTTTTTTTTCAAGTTCTTTTTTATCTTCTTCCCGGTGTTTTAGTAGGACTTTCAACGCAGCATTGACTTCTTCAAGCTCATGGGACTTATTCTCTAATTCTTTCCCTCTTTCTATCAAGCTGAATTCCGCCTGCTTACGTTTGGTGATGTCATGGACAATAGAATATAGAAGTTCTCTACCATGCACTTTAATAGGGCCACTGTATACTTCAACGTCACGGGTTTTTCCATTCGCCAGTCGGTGTTTGAAATAAAATATCTGGTGTTGTTCCGTCTTCGCCCGTTTCATTTCCTGAAACACCTGCCTCTCCGTAAGCGCATTGATATTTGTAATTTTCTTGCGGGTAAGCTCCTCATGACTCCACCCATAGAAAGAGGTAGCTGCTGGGTTGGCATCTACTATATTCGCACTTTCCGGGTCAATTAGGAGCATCACTGAGTGATTGTTTTTAAAAAGACTCTTATATCGTTCTTCACTCTCACGAAGCGCATCCTCGCTCCGCTTGCGATCGGTGATGTCATCCCCTGAACTAAGAGCACCGATAATACGCCCGGACTCGTCTCTGATTATAGAATTATGCCACGCTATAAATTTCTTACCACCATTTTTTGTAAGAACCGGATTTTCATAGTACTCAACCGGTTCAATCTTACCAGATATTATCTGATTAAATATTTCTTTTATATCTTCAATATTTTCAGGTTTGATAAAATGATCAAACCAGTTCTTGCCAACAATTTCATGTTCTTCACAACCTAATATTTCACACCCTTTCTTATTTATCATCATTACATTTTGTTCTACATCTATAGCAACGATCATAACACCAGCGAAATCGAGGTACTGTTGAGATCTGCCCCTTTCTTTTTTCAGCGCCTCCTGCACCTGCTTGTGATCGGTGATGTCTCTCGCAATTCCAACAAGCCCTATAACATTTCCATCGTTATCAAATTGAGGAACTTTTATTGTTTGAAACCAGTATTCTTTTCCCACCTGCTCCGGTCATATGTTTAAGAACTTCTCTAGGTTTTCCTGACTTGAAAACAATTTGGTCATCATGAACGTTTTTCATGGCTTCCTTTTGGTCCGGCATCAATTCATAATCATTCTTCCCAATTACATCTTCTCTTGATAATCCAAAAACTTCCAGGGTCTTATCATTGACACTAATATAATGACTCCCGACATCTTTGTAAAAGATAGCATCATGGGCTGACTCTATCATTAATTGATATTTCCTCAATTCCTCTCCTGTTTCCTTACGCTTGGCCGCCTCTTTTTTTAACTCCTTAACCCTTTGTTCCAATTCTTCATAGGTCGGTCTTCTGGTCATTTGAAATTCCTCCGATTAATCGGGATAAACGATGGGATAGAACACTATATATGGCACAATGACAAATTAGCAAGAGCCATGGGAAAAACAGCCCATAGTGTGTACCCTCAAACAGCTTTCAATTTTTAATCCCGGACTCATCATGAATCTTTCTCCAAAATTGCTCGATGTTGTTCACAAAAGAATTTTTACGAAGCCGCTAAGATTTAAGCAAGTCGGATATTGAAACCAGGTCCACCCAAGGTTCCTTTTCATTCAGTTCCTGTTTGAAATTCCGGAGGGCCGTCAGGGTGGAAAGGTGCGGATGCCCGATGCCGATGGCAGCCCCATGTTTCAGGGCGTGTTGCTTTAAGTGCATGAGCTGCAGGCGGACCTCCTGTATATCCGGGGTGTGGTCCAGGAAGACATTTCTCGGTGCAGTTCTCATGTTCAGCCGTCGTGCCATTTTGTACGCCTGTGAATGACTGCTCGTCAAGCTGTCCACAAAAAAAAGGTCCTTGTTTTTGATTATTTTCAGCGCCTGGACGATTTTGGTGGAACAGGATGTAAATCTTGAGCCCATGTGGTTGTTCACCCCCGTTGCCTGGGGGATTTGCGACAGGTTCTCTTGAATGGTTTCTTCGATTTGGCGATTTCCATATGAGATGTAAACGGCTCCCGGCCCCGGGTGGATTTCGCTGCAGTATGGTTCCATGGGCTGGTGCAGCATGATTTCGTGGCCTTTTTCGGTTATTTCTTCGGCAAGACGCCTGGAATGCCGCAACCGGGGAAGTATGGAGAATGTTATCGGCATTTTCAAGGATAGAAACGCTCGTGCCCGGGAGACGCTATGCCCGATGTCGTCAATGATCAAGGCGATCTTGGAGGCCTGGGTTGAAAAAAACCTCCCTTGTCGACGGGATTTGGATATGGGCGGGATGCATCTTTCATTGGCTTCGGCCATGGAAAAAAAACTCAGTCCGAACAGGGTGCCGGCGAGATAAGTCAGGCCATTTACCAAGAAAAATCTTCGATGGTACCGATGTTTTTCTTCTTCTTGATAAGTTCCCTTCATGATAGGTGCTGAATACAACACATTGCGATAGAGATCAAGAGAAAACACAACATATTGTGAATTAGCGGAAAAAGACCAAATTCAAAATATTGCATGGTATTTTCTGTAGAAAGGGTGCAGATCCATGCCTCTACTCCGGCACTTACCGATGTATGTTCTGACACCTGGGTGGGATTTGGCTTCAAAAGGGTTGCAGCCAGCCCATGACAGGATGGCTAAATATTAGATTTCAATGATCTGTGTCTTTATGGAATTTCCCCGTATGTGGAGTAAGGCGAGAGACGCAGGAAAATTACCACGGGGCTGTGCGGCACTGCCGGGATTCAAAAAGAGCACACCACTATCTTCAGCAACAGAAGGACAGTGTAAATGCCCATGGATGACAGCGTCAAACCCCGACTCTGAAGGGGCAATATCGAGTCTGTGAATATCGTGAATAACATACAGCATTGCATCAGCGACTTCAACAGCCTCTGTTTCAGAGAGTTTCTTTAGGGATTTAACCCTGTCCATGTTGCCCCGGACCGCCACCACCGGCGCGATGGATTTCAGTACGTTTAGAACCTTGGAGCTACCGACGTCTCCGGCATGAATGATGAGGTCGACGCCTTTAAGAGCTTTGACTGCCGTCTCTGGAAGAAGACCATGGGTGTCTGCAATAACCCCTACAACAACATTCCCCTTGTTTTCGAAATTGACCGGCATGGGTGCCTTTCCCACCCGGCATGTATGAATTGTGAGGCCAGGTGATTACAGATAAAGATTCGATCCAATTTACACAGACTTGGCGCATCCGGCATACAGCAACAGGAATCGCCGGAATCTAATCTGCATTTTCAATAAAATTCCCTTTTTCGTCCATATAATCTTCTTCCATGCATTTTTTCCTTCTTCTCTGATGACCCTAAATCTGCTGTTCCTGTGAAATGTTTACCCCGTGGAATGCAAAACCTGTTTTGCCGGGCAGCACCCTTGTCGTTTGCGCCACTAAGATCTATCTTCCAATCACCCAAACAGTGTTAACAGGGTTATTGACTTTGCTCTTTATCCGGAGGCACGGGCTCTTGATTAAGAAGAACGGGCTCTATAATTTTGACCGGAAGACGGAGGGTTCTTTTCATAATTCCCAACAGCCCCGACCCCACCGCTGTGGGTGAAATCGGGGTCACCCGCGGATTGTTCAGATCGCCCTTTATTCGAACCGGAATGGAGATCAAGGATCCCCCAAGGATGTAGTTCACCCCCGGCAGATAACGGACGATAAAGTCGATGGTTTTTAAAGGTGCCACCAAGGCTGTAATGTCTATTTTTTTATTGAAATAGTCGACATATCCATGACAGACAATCCCCATGGACATTCCATCGATGACCATTTCATTTAAATTTAATATGCTTTTTTGAACGTCTGCTTTGATATGGATGGAATGGTATCCAAACCCTTCTGCGGATAGATCCGGCATTTTCCCCTTAAACATTTCAGTGACCTGAATAAGATTGGAGATGTCTATCAACACGCTATAAAATCTGCCCGCGTAGATGCGGCCCTCGGCGGCATCGAATTCTATGTGTCCTCCAATGGATTGGATCAGTTGTTCATTCTGACCGTGGGCTGTCAGTTCTCCATCAAGATTAAAGTCACCTTCCACTCTTGCAGCCTGGTCCAGCAGGCAGGAAATAAGGGATTTTACTTTTTGTCCACGCACAGACGGCTTCACATGGACGTCGATCTCACCAGGGGATATTTTCAATATGCCGGGTGTGGAAATGGTGCATAAAATCGCATTTGTGACGACAATATCTGCAGATCGATCATTGAAGATTATGTCGGCCTGGAAGGGATTCCATGTAAACCCTTTGAAGGCCAGGCAATCTGTTTTTAATTTCAAGACTCCGCGTATGGGATTTGTCCAGGCTTTTTCGTCCGTCGGGTTGTGGTTTTTTTTACGGTATTTATCCATGGCTTGAATGAGCTGGTCCAGATCAATTGCCTCGGAATAAAGTTCCATATTCAAGTTGGGCACATGGGCCGACAAATCCACGTTTCCTCTAAATTCAAACTGGTTGTCCGCCCATGACAGCTTGGCTGTTTCAACTTGAAGGGTATCCTTTATGCCTACAAGAGAAAGGTCGTTGACAATCAACGGCGATGTGGATGTCCCCGGAAAAAAAAGATTCTTTGCCTGGACCTTCCCTTGTAAGGTCGAGTTCAAGGGTTGATCCAAAAGAACCCGGGCATGGAAATTTCCGTTTATCCAACCGTTTAGAAATTGATTTTCCGCGACGATCCCATCCAGAGTCGATTTGTGTAAAATTCCGGCAAAGAAAAGGTCCGCGGTCCGGTTTTCTTGAGTAAATTTTATGGATGCATGGTGGTCCTGGTCTTGGATGGTAAGTTTTTTAATGGTCAATATATGGGGATCTGCATGAATTTTCGTTGAAACCTTGATTCCCGGCTGGAAAACCAGATCTCCCGAAAAAACTGTTTCTTGACGATGGTTCCAGGTCATATGCGCCGTTGAAACCGATATGGGCGGTCTCAAATGGAGATGATCCGGCAGTTTTAAAACGTCTGATATCCATTCTACTGAATCCGGCCCCATGTCTCCCTGAAATGTAAGATCCACCTGACTTAAATCCTTCAGATAATCCTTTAAGTCCCCCGAGACCTTCAATGATGCGTCCAGGATGCGGGTCTGAAAATCGGAAATTGAAATATCCTCGGCAGTCGAGCTGAATAATCCTTTTGTGACTTCCAAGGGACCCGGCAACAGGGATGAATTTAAAGCGATATTCCGGGCCTCACCTGCAATTTGGAATTGATAAATATCCGATTCAAAAAGTTTGCCTTGATATTGCATGGAAGACAATGCAATGACACCGTGCACCCCTTGCAGATCATAAAGTTTCCCTGTGATAATTTTAGAGGATTTGAGCCATGGATATATCTCGTTTAAATCGATGATCGCTGTTCCGGAGGTGATTTTCAGTTCAGGTGCTTTATCCCAGGATGTCTGACTCGAAAGGGCCGAAAAAGATGATTTCCCCATACTTCCGCTCAGGTTATTTACGCCGGTCATGATTCCTTTGAAAAAATATTGCCCGCTGTCAATTTTCAAAGGATAAGGCAATCGCCGGTAATTTGCAGACAGATCGAATTGAGACACCTCCACCCTTGCTTCTATGGAATCAAGGCTGTCTCCAAGATAGAGCTTTCCCGTAGCCCTTCCTTTCGGGTTGTCTATTAGAGCCAGTTCTTTGAGAAAGGCGTCGTTTTTCACTACACGTTTCAAAATCGGAGGAAGTTGCGCCAGGTCTGCATCCAACGTTATATCGAGATTAAAAAGGGCATCTTTGTCTTTAAGGCCCAGCTTCAAACTTCCGGCGAGACATCGGGATGTCTCCAGTTGGGCTTTAAGATCCTGACCGTACAAGACACCTTTTGCAATGGTTACATTTCCCTCAACTTTCTCCAGATCCAGCGCCACGCCGGGAACAAAAATCTTGCCGTCTATAATGCCGCCGCGAAGGGTTATGTTTTTAAACGATCCTAAATTCGCGAAGGAATCTGCATGGTCGGTATACTTGATAGCAGGAACTTTTCCGGCTTTTATGATCTTAAAAATAATCTGTACAACGGAATTTTCTCCAATCAGCTCCAGGGCAACCTCACGTGTGGAAGCTACGTCTACGTTTGTGCCCGAAATCTCCAGATCGATTTTTCCGGGTGTCGAAGAAGACGAAGGCGTAAAATCCAATCTCCCGCTCACATCCAGTTCCGGATAATCGAGTTTGAGTTCGTCCAGGGTGAAGATCAAATTGTTTTCATTCAGGTCGACGCCCCCTTTAAAACGTTTAATTTTCAACCCGGATTCTTTTTCTCCCGGGTGTATTGTCAGATCGAGGTCGGAAAAGCTCAAGTTTCCCTGGATAGATTTTATACCGTCTGCTTTAAAATCGATATTCAGATTCACCGGGGAGACTTGCACCTTATGATTGAGAAGTGAAAAAAGACGCCGGCTTAAAAATTTAGAATGAATCCGGGTTAACTTAATACTTCCACGGCTTTTGAAATTTTCGGGGTTGACAGCTCCTTTTATGGAAATGCCTTCCCAGAGGGTGGACTTGCATTGGATGTCAAAACTGATTTTGTGGGTTGTATGGGCAATACGGGCATTGATGTCCTGAAACTTAAAACCGGCCATTTTGTCTTCGATAAAATTGAGACGGCCGTTTTTAACTGATATGCTAAATCCAGGGGCTTTTTCCGACAAGATTCTTAAGGTGTAACCGATTTTTTCTTCGAGATTCTTAAACCATACGGCTTTTAAATCATCTTCTTTTTTACCATCCGGCCCGGCAAGATCAATTTTAACGTCCGGTGAATTAATGTCGATTCCGGCATTCTGAAATTTTCCGATGAGCAGCGGCAGAAATTTAATGGAAATCGTCAACGACGACAGGGTCCCATGGGCGGTTCCGGGAACAGAAAAGTTGCCCTGATGAATGATCAATTTGGGTTTTGGAAAGAAGGATATGTCAAGGTGCTGAAATTCCACCTTAACGTTAAGTGTTTGTGATATCTCAGCCTGGATTCTATTTTTAATCGATTCGCGATTGATCACCCGGGCTGACAGGACCATCACTACGAATAAAAATATGACAACGGCCATCAGAGATCCGATGGTCCATAAAAAAATCTTTGTGGGCTTGTTCATTTAAAAAAACACATTTCATGGATAGCGTGAAAAAATAAAAAAAGCTTTTAAAAGGCACGGGACCGCAAAATAGACATTTCGAGCCTGCCGAAAAATGGCCAACACGATTAAAAATTATTTAATCGAATTAAATCAGAACGTTAAATTATAATATATCTGGAAAAAATGCGTTGTTTTTTTCGTGAATCATAGCCAATAAATGCTATTTAGTCCAGCGCTTTTATTTGACACACAGGCCGCTTTCCTCTATAAACGAATCATTAAAGATCAAGTTGTAAAATTCCTTGGTGATTTTCTACAACGGTGTTTCGCCGGTTTGAATACGAACGTCCGATATAATCCAATTGCGGATGAAATTGCAAAAAGCCTTTTCCATGGAACAGAGGTGTCAAAGGGGGCTTTTTACTGTACCGTAGACGGTGAGATTAAAATAAAAAACATTGGAATTCGATTTTTTACGGATTCTCTATCAACAGAAAGTAGGGTGTATGTTGCAATCTGAAAAATTGTCCCAAATCAGTATCGAGAGCGAGATGAAAAAATCATATCTCGATTATGCCATGAGTGTGATCATCGGCAGGGCGCTGCCGGAAGTCCGGGATGGGATGAAACCGGTCCACCGACGCATACTGTTTGCAATGAGAGAGCTGAAAAACGACTGGAACAAGGCGTATAAAAAATCGGCCCGTATCGTGGGGGATGTCATCGGTAAATATCATCCCCATGGCGATACTGCTGTGTATGATACCATTGTGCGGATGGCCCAGGAATTTTCTCTAAGGTATCCTTTGGTAGACGGCCAGGGAAACTTTGGGTCTGTAGATGGAGATCCTGCTGCAGCCATGCGATATACGGAAATCAGAATGACACGTCTGTCCCATGAAATGTTGGAGGATCTGGACAGAGAGACCGTCGAATTCGTTCCCAATTATGATGAATCCATGCAAGAGCCGACCGTGCTGCCTGCTAAAGTCCCTAATCTTTTGATCAACGGTTCAACGGGCATTGCTGTGGGCATGGCCACCAACATTCCACCCCATAATCTTTTTGAAGTTATTGAAGCCGTAAAAGCCATCATCGATAACCCTGAAATTACCTGGGAAAGGCTGCTGGATTACATTCCGGGTCCTGACTTTCCCACGGCCGGCATTATCTACGGTACCCAGGGAATTTATGAAGCATACCGAAGCGGCCGGGGCATTATTCGGATTCGCGCCAGAGCCATTGTGGAGAAAGACAAAAGAACCGGAAGAGAAACGGTTGTCATTACAGAGCTTCCATATCAGGTAAACAAGGCAAGGGTTATTCAAAAAATTGCCGATCTGATGAGAAACAAGCGGATCGAGGGAATACGGTATGTAAGGGATGAATCGGATCGGGAAGGGATGCGGATCGCACTCGGGTTGAAAAAAAATCAGTTTGCAGGAGTGATTATCAATCAGCTTTACAAACACACACAGTTGGAGAACAGCTTCGGAATTATCTTTCTTGCGGTTGTGAACAACCAGCCTCAACTTCTTACCATAAAAGAAATCCTTGAGTATTTTATTCTTCACCGCAAAGAGATCGTTGTCCGGCGGACCCAGTATGATCTGAGAAAAGCTGAAGCACGGGCTCACATACTCGAAGGATTGAAAACCGCTTTAGAAAACCTTGATGACATTGTTTTTCTGATTCGAGAGTCAAAAACACCCCGTGAGGCCAAAACAGGACTGATGGAGAGTTTTGACCTGACTGAAATTCAGGCCCAGGCCATACTCGACATGCGGCTCCAGAGGCTCACCGGGCTTGAACAGGAAAAAATCATCGAGGAATATAAAAATATTATCAAGGATATCGCATGGTACAGGGAAATTCTCGGTAGTGAACGTCTTGTGGAGAATATTATCAAGGATGAACTTACGATGATACAGGAGCAGTTTGGAGACTCCCGCCGGACTGAGATTGTCGAATCTACTAAAGAGATAACTATTGAAGACATGATCGTCGAAGAAGACATGGTTGTTACGATTTCAAAGACCGGCTATATAAAACGGAATCCGATTACCCTTTACCGGCAGCAACACCGGGGCGGCAAAGGTAAAACAGCCATGGGTGTTAAGGACGACGATTTTATCGCCGACCTTTTTGTGGCCTCCACCCACCACACATTTCTTTTTTTCACAAACCAGGGCAGGGTGTATTGGTGCAAGGTATACGACATTCCACAAGCCGGCCGTGCAAGTCGCGGCAAAGCGATTGTTAATCTTCTTAATCTGGACAAAGATGAAAAACTTACCACAGTCCTTGCCGTGCCGTCATTTGAACCGGGGTATCATATTATAATGGCGACCCGAAGCGGCCTGATAAAAAAGACAGATCTCATGGCGTTCTCCAGACCCAGGGTTGGGGGCATTATCGCCCTGAGTTTGATTCCGGGTGACGAATTGATTTCAGCACGGATTACTGATGGAACCCAGAACGTCTTTTTAGGATCTGTCAAGGGAAAATCGATCCGTTTCCACGAGTCTGATGTTCGACCTACGGGCCGTGTTGCAAGGGGTGTTCGGGGGTTGAGGCTTGATTCCGGAGACCGGATTGTTGGAATGGAAGTTTTAAGCCATGGCCAAACCCTGTTTGCTGCAACGGAAAACGGCTTTGGAAAGAGGACGTCCATTGACGAATATCCCCTTCAAAGACGCGGGGGAAAAGGTGTCATTACCATCAAGACCACCCAAAGAAACGGACTGGTGATCGGAATACTTCTGGTGGATGAAAACGATGACCTGATGCTTATGGCCGACTCCGGAAAGCTGATACGGATATCTGTGGCCGGCATTTCGGTCATCAGTCGTAACACCCAGGGAGTAAAGCTCATCGTAATGACTCCGGGAGAAAAAGTGGCCGGAGTGGTAAGGCTTGCAGAAAAAGAAGATATTTCGCCAGAAAAAGAAGATAGTACGCCGGATAAGGAAGATGGCTTGGCTGATAAAGAAGATATTTCGCCGGATAAGGAAGATGGCTTGGCTGATAAAGAAGATATTTCGCCGGAAAAGGAAGATGGTTTGGCTGATAAAGAAGATAGTACGCCGGATAAGGAAGGTGGCTTGGTTGATAAAGAAGATAGTACGCCGGATAAGGAAGGTGGCTTGGTTGATAAAAAGGTGTCTGAACAGTGAACATACAGGTAGATGTGAATAATATAAAGATCGGTGTCATAGGCGCCGGAAGCTGGGGCACCGCTTTGGCCAACCTTTTGGGGCTGAAGGGATTTAAGATAGATTTGTGGGTGTTCGAAAAGGAAGTAAAAGAACAGATCGAATCATCCGGAGAGAACAAAGTTTTTTTTCCAGGCGTTTCCCTTTCAAGGAACATATTTCCTTCCAATGATCTGGCCCGGGTTGTCAACGGTAAAGATCTTGTACTGATTGTCGTGCCGTCACATATCATGCGGGAGACAGGGGAAAAGATCCAGGGCGCTATTTCTCCGGAGACGATCATCGTGTCGGCATCTAAAGGGATCGAGAATAAGACCCACTTGACCATGTCCGGCATACTGAGGGAGATCCTTTATGACACGCCGGAAAATTCTTTTGCGGTCATTTCAGGGCCGAGTTTTGCACGGGAAGTAGCCGGGAAAATTCCCACTGTCGTTGCTGCTGCATCCAAGGATCAGAAGGTGGCCGGATTTATCCAGCATGTATTTGCAACGCCATATTTCAGGGTTTACACAAACAACGACATGATAGGCGTTGAGCTGGGCGGCGCTGTAAAAAATGTTATTGCCATCGCTTCAGGAACCATAGAAGGTCTTGGGTCTTGGGTTAAATGCGAGGGCAGCCCTTATTACCAGAGGTCTGACAGAGATTCGTCGCCTGGGATTGAAGCTTGGCGCCAACCCGAGGACTTTTGCCGGAATAGCCGGTATCGGAGACCTGGTTCTGACCTGTACCGGAAATATTAGCAGAAACTACACTGTCGGAAAAAAAATAGGGGAGGGGATGAAGTTAAATGAGATCCTTTCTGAAATGCGAATGGTGGCGGAAGGGGTAAAAACAGCCAAATCGGTTTACAACCTATCACGAAAGCTTGACGTCGAAATGCCCATTTGCCATGAAGTATACCGGATTCTTTACGACGATATTTCCCCTAAAGAGGCTGTACACAGATTGATGACACGCACCCTAAAACACGAGTTGGATGAGGTGTAATCCGAGATGGGGTGCGAAAATAATCGGCCCAATAAAGGAAAAGGACACCGGAAGAGACTTCGGGACAAATTCCTTGATTCAGGTCTGACCGGATTTCATGACTATGAGATTATTGAACTGCTGCTGACACTGGCAATGCCGCGTAAAGACTGCAAAGATGCTGCAAAGGCCGCCATGGGGCAATTCAAAACCCTCCAGGGTGTACTTGAAGCTTCTCCAAAAGCCCTTTGTGAGATTCCGGGGATCGGTCCAAGAAATCTATTCGGAATCAAATTGATCAAAGCGGTGGCAAACCGCTACCTTGAAAAACGTTTGCTGCACAAAGACGTCCTCAACAATTCCAAGGAACTTTTCGAATATCTTTACCACAGCATAAGGGATAAGACCCGAGAATGTTTCAATGTTGTTTTTCTCGATGCAAAAAACAGAGTTGTCGCAACGGAGACACTCTCTGAAGGGACTTTAACCGCCAGTTCGGTTTATCCAAGAGAGGTGGTTCTTGCTGCCCTTAATCATCATGCTGCTGCGCTGATTTTCGCCCATAATCATCCTTCGGGGGACCCGAAGCCGTCCCAGGAAGACGTTGCCATTACACGCCAGCTTGTTTTTGCGTGCAAGGTAGTCGGCATAACGGTTCATGAACATCTTATCATAGGCAATAATCGTTACTTCAGTTTTGCGGATGAAGGTTACATCTCCCGGATGAATCGCGAATATGATATGCAGAATAAGTAAGGATGAAAATTCTTTATAGCCCCGTTGAAACGGGATATCCAGGATCTTCGACCTTTTAAACGTGAGAGTCAACTGCCCGGCAAATGAAAAAAATGAATGACATCAAAGAAAAACATCCCGACTGTTTCGGCCATCTTGAAACGGTTTTTCCTAGAGGAGGGGAAGATTTAAGAAACACGCCGGAGACGTGTCTTGAATGTGTTTGCAAAACAGCATGTTTGCGATCCGCCATGGAGGGGTCCGACGGACTGAAAGTCAGGGAAGAAATTGTCGACAGGGCCTATCGATCCGGCATTTTGAGTTTTTTTCAAAGATGGTCCCAAAAGAAAGACTTTCAGCGGAGACTCAATAAAAAAATAAAATCCTAATTTCAGACCTCGTAAATAATGAAGGATTACGAGAAAAACTTCGGCAAAACGCTCCATTTCTAACCAAAGACTTGGGTTCAATCTTCAAAGGTTGATCCATTATTTAAATATCCCCTCCGCTCTTGCGATGGCAGGTGTGGTGTTGGAAACCGACTTGAGGCAAGAGGAGGCTTCATGAAAACCATAAAAGAAGTAGATATTTCAGGCAAAAGGGTCTTTATCCGGGTCGATTTTAATGTTCCCCTGGACATACATCAGAACATCGCTGATGATTCCCGAATTCGGGCTGTATTGCGGACCCTGGAATATGCCCTGGACCATAACGCCAAACTGATCATTGCTTCACATATCGGGAGACCAAACGGGAAGATCGTGCCTGAACTGAGCCTTTCTCTCGTGGCCAAGCGCCTGGGCAGACTCCTTAAAAAAGATATTGTCATGGCAAAAGACTGTATCGGTCCGGATGTAAAAACGCTTATAGATCAAATGAAGCCCGGGGATATTGTCCTGCTTGAGAATTTACGGTACCATTCCGAAGAGCAGGAAAATGAGGATGAATTTGCAAAGGCTCTGGCTGAACTTTGCGATGTTTACATAAATGATGCCTTTGCCGTATCTCACCGAATCAATGCATCGGTGGTTGCCATAGCAAAATTTGCCCCGGTATCTGCAGCAGGGTTTTTGCTTCAAAAAGAACTTTTCTATTTTAAGAATGCGCTGGCTGACCCGAAACGTCCCCTAGTTGCCATTGTTGGGGGGATCAAAGGTCTCCAGCAAAATAGACGCATTGGAAAATATGCTCCACCATGTTAACAAGTTCATCATCGGCGGTGCCATGGCAAATACTTTCCTTAAAAGCGCCGGCTACGATTTGGGAAAATCAAAGGTGGAAATGGATCTTATTGGAATTGCCACCTCTGTCATGAAAAAGGCGGCAGAACGGGGCATAAAGTTTTATCTTCCGGTGGATGCCGTAGTGGCAAACGAATTTGATGCCGGAGCTGAAATAAAAATTGTCCCGATTCAGGAAATTCCTGAAAAATGGATGGCTTTGGATATCGGCCCTGCCACATCTCTGTTGTATTCCCAGGCTTTATATGATGCAAAGACCATTATCTGGAACGGTCCTATGGGCGTATTTGAGATGGAGGCCTTTAGCCGGGGAACGTTTGCCATGGCGCACAGCGTGGCCAATTCTTATGCCCTTTCTATTGTTGGCGGTGGTGACACAGATGTTGCCATACACAGAAGCGGTGAAACCGACAGAATTACCTATATTTCCACCGGTGGAGGAGCCTTTCTCGCCCTTATGGAAGGAAAGACTTTGCCGGCTGTAGCTGCACTGGATAATACTTAATCTGAAAAATCTATAGAATGTCTCTTAAGGCTTTTTCCCGAAAATACATTATTTTCTTTATTGCGTGCTTCTGCGCCCTTGTTTTCCTGGGATATGTAAACCGATCCTTCCTGGGGGAAAATATCAGCGTTTTCTACCACTTTTTTACGGACAGAGATCGGATCAAAGCCTTTATCGCTTCCTACGGCAGCAACGCACCTTTAGTTTTCATTATCATTCAGATACTCCAGGTGCTCCTGGCACCGTTTCCGGGTGAAGCTACAGGCTTTATCGGCGGATTTTTGTTCGGCCCGGCAAAGGGATTTTTATATTCGAGTGTCGGTCTGACCATAGGATCATTGCTCAATTTTTCAATCGGTCGTTTTTTAGGAAAGCATTATGTCAGGAAGCTCATTCCTCCACGTCAACTGGAGCGTCTGGACAGGATTGTTAAACGCCAGGGCGTCATCGTCCTGTTCGCCTTATTTGTGGTTCCCGGTTTTCCTAAAGACTACCTGTGCTTATTTCTCGGATTGACCACCATACCTTTAACGGTTTTCATGGTGATTGCAACCATCGGACGGATGCCGGGAACATTGATGCTAAGTCTTCAAGGTTCGTATATTTTTGAACAGAGATACGGACTGTTTGCATTGATCATGGGTATTTGCCTTCTACTCGTTTTTATAGCCTACATCTATAGAGATCCCTTGTATCGATGTTTGGAAAGATTTAACGGGAACCGATGAACCTTAGGGCTATAGGGCTCGCGAAAAATTAACTTCACATTTTTGGATCTCACCTTCAGCCCATCTTAGACCGACACCTCATTCGCACCCGATCTTATAAAATTGGCCGCGAAATAGCTCGCTATTCCTGTGGTTTTGCTCTCTCGGATCGGCCAGACCTGAACCAAATCTGTGCGCCAATTCTGGGAAGTTGTTTTTTCGCGAACCCTTAGTCGTTGACGTTTTTATAAATCAGTGCTATTAAAAGAAAAACAAGCAAAAATCTAAATTGAGCAAGCCTTTCCACATGAGGGAAACCGAAAGGAGCGGAGGTTGGCATTCTGGTGCGTAAGAGAGGAGCTAAGTCAGAAAAACAGACTCCGGCGATCTTATTACGAGTTGTTGCGAGATGAGCTGGATCAGCAAATGCTTCAGTATGCGCTGATTGATTCTTATAATAATTTTATTCATAAAAAGACCCCGTATCCATTTGTCGAAAAGCGGGAGTTGAAGCCCCGTGCACGTATTCCGGCTGTGGAATATGAATGCCAGAATGCTTTTCTGGTGATTTTTTTTGAAGACAGTATCCCTGCAATCCACAAAAAATATATCCGTTTTTATCAAACCAACAAAACTACCAAGGCCAACCTTCTCCGGTATGAAACCCTGCCCCTTTCAGTTAAATTTGATCGAAATCAGAAATACCTGGAGTCTGCCCATTTCAATAACTTGATGAAAATTCTACTGCCCGTTGACTATGCACTCCTCATCCAGAGGCATACCGCCAGCAAAAAAAAGGATCGGTTCAGCCTTTCACATTTTCATGTTAAAATCGACTGGCCGATTGCAGATGCGGCCGAAGATTTGGCTATCAGCCTTCGATATATCTCAAAGGATTTGTATGAACGAGGAGATAAATACGCTGAAAATATTCAGAAGAAATTTTTCGAGTATTACTGTCTTCCTTTTGAGGTGGGTGGACGAAGGACCGCCGCTATTGTGGCGGCCCAGTATTTAAAGAAAATTCCGTGTATTTCCACCATTTATGCCGGAAGCAGCGAGTCCAGGGCATTGATACGGATTTCAGAAAGAGGTGTTTCAAAATCGATTCTAATGACGCTGACGGATGTTGAAATGGACCAGATTGCAGACGCAAATAACATGACGCCCCGCACTTTTAAAAAAAATTATGTCGTGACCCGTACAAAAAACAAGAGCGTCTGCATTTTCCAGGCCACATACGCCTTTACCAGTCACGGCAGGCCGCCGGACGACGGCAAATTGCGGGACATCAAACCCGACTTGAATTGGCTGACTGTCGGCGGACAGCATATTTTGCCAAAACCGGGTGTCTGGAAATATCCTCCGATTTCTTTAAATTTTATTTACACCTGACCCACCTCTATTTTTTATTTCTGCACCGGGATTGTCTTGGTTCTGTTCCTTTCTTAAAAAGAGCTGAAACAGCATTGGGTGAATCATCCGCTATACGGCAACCGGTTGACGGATCCATGGGCACTTCTACCACCGTATCCGGCATGTCAAAATGTTGTAAGGGCCTGTCTAAAAGTGCTTTGTCCATAAATTCGATCCAGATGGGAAGTGCTGCTTTAGCCCCGGTTTCCCCTTTGCCGAGGGTTGTAAACAAATCATCCCCCACCCACACTCCGGTGGCTATGGACGGTGAGAAACCGATAAAAAGAGCGTCTTTAAAGTTATTGGTGGTACCGGTTTTCCCAGCCACAGAACGTTTGATTACCCTTGCTTTCTTCCCGGTGCCTTCCTGAATTGCGCCCCAGAGCATATTGGTTATAATCGACGCACCTTCTCGTGACATCACCACTTTTTTTTGAGGTTTAACCCGCCAGACCACACGGCCCCTGCGATCGACAACTTCAATGATCCCATAAGGTTTTATCAGTTCTCCTTTATTGGGAAAAACCGTGTACGCTCCAGTCAAATTCATAAGGGTTACTTCTGATGTGCCGAGGGCCAGTGAAAGATTCGGATACAGGTTGGATTCAATCCCCAGGGTGTGTCCAAACCTTGCCACCGAGGACGCACCCAGCATTTCAATGAGCCTGACTGCCGGAATATTTTCAGAAAGTGCCAGGGCCATTCTGAGCGTCATTTCGCCTTTATAGCCTTTGGAAAAATTTTTCGGTCTCCAGTCTTTTTTCCGGCTTCCACCCTTGAAAACCACAGGTGCATCGAGAATGCTTTTGCTCTGGGTGAAGCCCTGTTCAATGGCATATGCATAGACCACGGGTTTAAAGGCAGATCCAGGTTGTCTTTTCGCGTCTGTTGCCCTGTTAAAAGAAGATTTTGAAAAGTTTCTGCCCCCGATCATCGCTAAAATCTCACCGGTCTTTACATCCAGACAGACCAGTGCACATTGGGGGTTGGGTGTTTTAATTCCGTTACGTTTCATCCGTTTTTCAAGTCGGGAAAGTCCGCTTTCCACTGCAAGTTCCGCTGCCTTTTGCATCTTGAAATCAAGGGTTGTAATAACGGTGAGTCCGCCTTTATAAAGCCTTGACGAACCTAAAGTGTTTTCAAGAAAACCTTTGACCTGGTTTACAAAGTAGGGTGCTTTAAGCAAATTATGGCGTTGTTTTGCAAGATGCAGGGGCTCTTTTTTTGCTCGATTAAATACTGTTTCTGTAATAATGTCTGTTTCTTTCATCTGTCTTAGAACAATATTTCTTCGTTTTAAGGCAAGGTCTTTGTTAACCAGAGGTGAGTATCGGGACGGTGCTTTGGGTAGACTTGCCAACAGCGCACACTCGGCAAGGCCAAGGTCTTTTACGGGTTTGCCGAAAAATATTCCGGCGGCCGATTCGACACCGTAAGCACCACTGCCAAAGTATATCTGATTCAGGTAGAGCTCTATAATTTCATTTTTTGTGTATCGTCGTTCTATTTGAAACGCCAGAAATGCTTCTTTTATTTTGCGCAATAAGGTTTTCCGGGAGGTTAGAAAGAGGGTCTTTGCTAGTTGCTGGGTGATGGTACTGGCCCCTTCAACAAATTCTCCTGCACGAATATCTTTGATAATTGCCCTGAAAATCCCTTTTAGATCGATGCCGCTGTGTTGATAAAAATTCCGGTCTTCTGTGGCAACGAGGGCTTTTGTTAGAAAAGACGGAATGACTTCGAGGTGGACAGGGTCCCTTTTTTCTACAAAAAGTTCTGCCAGGAGCACTTTATCTGCTGAATAAATTCGCGTAATGGAAGAGGGTGTGAATGTTTTAAGGCTTAAAATCTGAGGAAGGTCATGGGTCAGGGCTAAAAAAGCACCGGCCATTACACCGAAAATGCCACCACAGAAAAAAAGGAGTAATATTGCGATTGTTTTTTTATTAAAGCGAAATCCGGCCATGTTTTTTCCATTGATATTTATTGACTGTCACGGGTGATACGTGTAAAAAATCGGTAACGAATAATGTAACAATTGAGCCATTGAAAAAAATATCTCATTCACAATAACACAAAACCCGTGACACCCGATTGAACGTTTTCATTTGATCGGGGTGATAATGCAGGAGAATTAAAATGACCCATCATCAACAACATGATCATGAATTACAGAGCACCTTATCCTTTGACGAAAAGATGATCAAACTGCTTGAACACTGGATAAAGCATAATGATGACCATGCTGGGACATACAGGGATTGGGCGCAAAAAGCAAAAGAGAAAAATATGCCCGGGGCGAGTTCATTGATAGAAGATGCAGCTGAGATGACCCTGATGATCAGCAAAAAATTTGAAGAAGCCGCAGCACTTATTATAAAGGAATAAATCCGGGTTATTTTTCAATTCCGACCCTGGCCGCCACCCCTTTTTGAAAATAATGTTTGATCTCCTTCATCTCGGTCACCAGATCAGCTTTTTCTATTATTCGGGAATCCGCACCCCGTCCGGTGATGACGAGTTCAACGTCTTGGGGTTTTGTTGCCATAATTTTCAGGATATCCCGGACGGACAGAATCCCGATCTTGGCCGCTACATTCGCTTCTTCCATAATGACGACATCGTGTTTTCCAGAAGAGAGGATCGTAATTATTTTTTCAAGACCTTTTTGGGCGGCTTTGATATCTTCGGAAGACGGCTTTCCCCGGATAAAACGGCCTTTTCCGAACTGTTCTACAGTTATCAGATCCTCGAATCTTTTCAGTGCTTTTATTTCACTGTATTCGCCCATCTTGATAAACTGGGCGATAAAAACCTTAAGTCCGGCGCCGGCGGCCCGAATGGCCAGTCCTAAAGCCGCAGTGGTTTTCCCCTTTCCGTCGCCGGTATATACCTGTATGTAGCCCTTCATCACAGTTCCTTTTCATGGACCTTCCGGATCAAATCATTCGGTGAATAGTCATCGTTCAGTGCAATGAACACCTTACTGCCCGGCTGGGCAAATGATAAGGGTTGACCGTTTTCATCAATAATGGCGTTAATCCGGTCTCGTGTTGCAGGTCCTTTTGTTTTAAGCACTTCAACAATATCGCCATTGAAAATCTTGTTTCTCACCTCGATTTTCAGACCCGATCTTTGGGTGTTTCCCAGAACTTTTCCAACAAACACATAGCCGTTATTTTTCATATTTTCATAATTTTGCAATATCTGATGTGGGATCATTAAAATAAAAGCCGGTGCAATAACCTCTGTTGCTGACAGAACCCAGTTGATAAAGCCAGTCTTTTTGGATCCTGTATTCTCCAGGGTTCTCATAATAGGCATCAATGGCTTCCCGGTAAGTCTTAACCGTTGATGCCAGATGGTTGATGCCCCGCATTCGTCCTTCGATTTTCAATGAAATAATCCCTGAATCGATCATTTCAGGGATATGTTCAATCATGCACAGGTCCTTTGAATTGAATATATAGCTCCCGTTGTCATCCTCAGCAATGGGCATATAATGACCGGGCCTGAGCTCTTCTACAAGGGCATATTTCCATCGGCAGGATTGAGCGCACATGCCTCGATTACTGTCCCGGTTTGCCAAGAAGCTGCTCAGAAGGCATCGTCCCGAATATGATATGCACATGGATCCGTGAACAAATGCCTCGATTTCCAGATCACAGCGAAGGGCGATCTCTTTAATCTCCATTAAAGACAACTCTCTTGCTACGTTTATTCTTTTGGCGCCGAGTTCTTGCCAGAGCAGTGCACTTTTGTAGTTGGTTGTGTTGGCCTGGGTGCTAAGATGTATAGGGATCTCTGGAATGATTTTGGATGCGGTCATAAATATACCAGGATCTGCTACGATGAGGGCATCCGGGCCTATTTCTCCCAGTGAATTAAGATAATCGGAAATTGCCCCTTGTTCGTGGTTTCTTGGGTATGTGTTGCAGGCCACATATATTTTAACGTTGTGTTTACGGGCAAACCCGACGGCTTGATGGAGCTCATCGAGGGTAAAGTTTTGGGAAAAGTTCCTCAGGTTGAACGCCTTGCCTGCAAGGTAGACGGCATCGGCGCCATAATGGACGGCAATCTCCAGTTTTTCAAAATTACCTGCCGGTGCAAGGAGTTCTATTTTATGGGATATGTTGGTCATTTTTTTATTTTGTCATAAAAAACCTGGTCCTCCCCCGCAATGCGGGATCTTCGATGGGCCAAGCCTGTCCCGCGTTGCGGGGGTCAGAGTTCTCCGGCTCTGCCTAAAAAATTGCTGCAAGAGTTTGAAGTGAACTAAAGTTTGAAGTGAGCTAAAGTTAAGGAATTCTACCAATTATATAAAATCAGCGGAGCGAAGCGACTCCATAACTTTAGGCACTTTAGATCATTTTAGGCACTTTTAACTTGTCTGGCTTTCAGGGAAACAGCCCCTTCCAGGGGTAACCCAAAGCCTGGTCCTCTGGGCCAGGATTCTTTACTTGTATGAACACTAAAACTAATGCGCTTTAAAATCCGGAAGCTGTTCATGTTTAAGATCAGAAAGTTTTGGGTACTGTTTGTCCTTTTCCGAAATAATCGGGTTTTCAACAGGCCAGCGAATACCGATATCCGGATCAGACCAGATAATACCGCCTTCATCTTCCGGCGCATAGAAATTTGAGCATTTGTAAGAAAAGCGGGCGGTGTCGCTCAACACACAGAAACCATGGGCAAATCCTTCGGGGATATACAGCTGACGCCTGTTTTTATCCGACAAATGGATTCCGGCCCATTGGCCGAATGTGGCGGATCCAGGCCGGATGTCAACGGCGACGTCAAAAATTTCTCCGGTAATGACATATACCAGCTTCGCCTGGGGATTTTCGATCTGAAAATGAAGTCCTCTCACGGTACCCTTCAAAGAATACGAAAGATTATCCTGAACAAATATCTCGTTAACACCGGCCTTGACGTACCGGATCTGGTTGTATGTCTCCATAAAAAAACCACGTTGGTCCTCGAATGTTTGTGGCTCAATGATAAGAATACCTTCTATGGATGTGGTGATGATGTTCATGTCCTTCTGCCTTTCAGACTCAACAAGCCAATTTATTCAAACTGAGCATAAGAAACATTAAGAAACAATAGACCATATTTTATCAGGGTTCTATTATCATATTATCAGGCTCAAATTGTTTTTTAAGTTTAAATGATTGTGCCAGATATCGTTTAAGCTTTTCCTGTACTTTACCATAAACGGAACCTTCAGGATAGTTGCCGTCCTGGTCGGGTATTCCCCCGGGGACGCCCGTTAGTATCTCAATGCCTTGTTCAACGGTTGAAACCCGGTAGACATGAAATTGTCGCTTTTTCACGGCATCCACCAACTCTTTTTTAAGCATCAGGTTTTTTACGTTGGCCAGGGGAATTAAGACCCCCTGTTTGCCGGTAAGACCGTTGGCTTTACACACATCAAAAAAACCTTCAATTTTTTGATTGACCCCTCCGATGGCTTGTATTTTTCCTTTTTGATTGACGGACCCGGTTACTGCAATCCCTTGGTGGATCGGAATGTCGGACAGGCTGGATATAATGGCATACAGCTCCGTAGACGACGCGCTGTCGCCGTCGATTCCGCTGTAACTTTGTTCAAAGGTGATGCTGATGGATAAACTGAGAGGATAGTTTTGGGCAAAGGTGCGGCCAAGATAACCGGAGAGAATCAGAACTCCCTTATCGTGGGTTTTTCCACTTAACTTGGCTTCGCGTTCAATATTAATGACGCCCTGCTTTCCCATGTATGTTTCAGCCGTAATCCGGGACGGTCGACCAAATGAGATGTCACCTATTTGAAAAACAGCCAGGGCGTTCACCTGTCCCGTCACATCTGCTTCAACATCGATCATAATCGTATCATCCACATAGGATTCATGGATTTTTTCTTCATACAGGTTATACCGGAATCTATATTCATTGTTTGCCCGAAGCACATCTTTGTCTGTAATCAGCCGTCCGTTCCGTTTCCGGGCCCAGTAGTCAGCCTCTCTTAAAATTCCAATAATGGGTCCGAATCTGATGGACAGCTTGAATTTGTTGGAGATATATTTCTCACCATGTTCCACTACAGCGGCAACACCTTTTGGCGTCAAAGGTAGAAGCCCCTCTTCCTTGCACGAACGCGCAATGAAACGTGCATACTTTTGGATGGTGTCGTCATTTTTTTCAACTTCATGATCAAAGTCCGCCCGGACCTTGAATATCTTATTGAATTTAGAATCGTGGTTCTGGAGCAAGTGAAAATGGTGGTAGCTGCCCAGTAAAATCACCTTTACTTCCAGCGGGATGGGTTCCGGGCGAAGGGATGAGGTGCCGTGTCCCAGCCCTGAGGTTACATCTTCTATTGATAGCAGCTTATTTTGTAGCGCACGTTTAAGGGCTTCCCATACAAACGGATTTATGAGAATAGATTCGATTTCCATTATCAGATAGCCGCCATTTGCTTTTAAAAGCGAACCCGCCTGAACCATTGAAAAGTCCGTTGTAACGGTCCCCATATAGGCTCTTTTTTCAATTTGACCAAAAACATTATGATAGGTTGGATTTGTCTCAAAAATAACCGGTGCGCCCTTTAAAGATTCTTGATCCACGAGAACATTGACCTCGTATCGTAGGAAGGAGGGCTTGGCGGCTTGAAACATCAAACCTTCAATGGATGTTTTTGCCTCTGGAGAAGCGATAAAATCCTTAACGTTTTCAAGGATGTCAGCCTGTACCTCGTCCAGATAGATTAGAATATCTTTGCTCCCTTTAAAAGCGTCTCTAATAACGTCTATTCGTTGTTTCACCACAAACAGGGCTATTTTTTCCACTAGCTTTTCGATCTGAGAATTCATTGCCTGATTGATCTTATTGATTTCTCTAATTGTGGAATCGATTTCGGACTGGACGGTAGCGATATTTTTTTCTATTTTAGTCTGCTTTTCTTTTGGAAGGGCTAAAAAATCCTCTGGAGAAATCCCTTTTTTTTGAACAATGGGGATGGTTTGATATCCGGTTTTCGTTCGGTTGATCTGGACGCTCTTTTCAGCGGCTGAAGCTTCGAGATTTTTAAGAACATCTTTTTGTTGGCCGGAATATTTTTTTTTGATTTGAGATTGTCGTTGGTGATAGGATTCATGTTCAAATGCTTTGGGTAGTTCTTTTTTTAGATCATCGATCAAGCCACTCATCTTTTTATAAAACAGGGGTGCTTTTCCTGTTGGTACGGAAATGGGTCTGGGGCGATATTCATCCTTAAAATTATTGACCATGCACCAATCGACCGGGGATGTCATTTTTTTGGCATGCTCATGGACGATGTCTTTGATAATGGTTGATTTTCCGGTGCCTTCAATTCCGGTGACAAACATGTTGTAGCCAGGACTTTTCATGTTCAACCCAAATTCGATGGCCTGAACCGCACGCTCCTGCCCGATGACGTTATTCAAGGGAATAACCTCGGCAGTATTTTTAAAATTAAACATTTTGGGATCACATGTGGACGTGAGTTCGGCGGGTTTTAATTCGAATTTCTTTATCATTATTTGCTCCTGTTAATGGAAAAATATAATATCCCTTCCCAAAAAAGCCGGGCTGAATTACGATTCCAAAAATATTGCTGGACTAGTACACTAAACGGCTCATTTGTCAATAGCCCAGCCTTTGACTCAGCTCTCCCCTTGACAAGATTTTGAACAATCGATATCGTTGTAATCGAATGATCAGAAGCCATCTCAGAACCCTTGAGCGCAATCTAATATTTTTTAGATAGTATCCATTGAGATATCTTTTAATGTCAGGAGGTAGAATTATGGCTGAGGATCAAATTGGCGTTGTCATCAATTATTATGCGAAACTCGGTGTTGCCGCTGTAAAAGTTACCGGTGGAACCATCAAAACAGGTGATCTTCTGAAGTACAAGGGGTATACCACCGATTTTACCGAAGCTGTCTCAGTTATGGAAATTGAAAATCAGTCTGTTGAACAAGCACAGGCAAATGATTTGGTTGGTGTGAAAGTAAAAGAGAGAGTCAGAGAAAAGGACAAGGTTTATAAGGTGATCGAGTAACGAAGGATTTCGCCCGGCACTTCTTTTCTCAATTTTTGACCCACCCATTCCTTTCCGGTCCAAACCATTCTACTGGTGCGTTCATTTTTTCACTCTGGGTAAAAAAACCATATGGTTCTCACGTCAAAAATATTCGACAGGCGTTATTTTCAAAGACTTACCCTATCCTTATCTTTATTCCCATTTATGTGTGAATTTGTGAACTGATGAGGTTAAAAGTTGCTCATCGGCGGTGGGAGTTTTCAGGGCACTTGGAGCAAGTTTTATAAGTGTCTAAATAGGCGCATCCCAATGAAGGGGAGTTGCTCAATATGGGGTGATAATGAACTCCTTAGTAATCTTCATGACACCTATTGTATATGATCGAGAATTTGAATAAGGTCGGTGATAATAATATCGGCGGAAAGGTCTTTGCATTTGGGATCGTTTTCTCGGAGTCTCAATGATCGGGCATCGCCGGCAAAAAGCGCCGTTCTAAATCCTGCCTTCTTTGCAGGGTAGATGTCGTTTAACATGTCATTTCCGATATAAAGGACTGAATGAGCGGACACACCTATTTTTTCAAGTTTTTCAACGGCGGCATTAAACATGAAAATAGATGGTTTTGCATACCCGAATTTGTAAGAATAAAAAATAAGATCCGGATGAAATCCAAGATCTTCCGGGCTTGAATCTAAAAACCACCTAAACAGATACGGGGTGTAAAATTGAGCATTTGAGATAATGCCCAACAGAATATCGGAATCTTTACAGGCCAAAAGCGTCTTCTCAAGGTTCGGCATGGGGTATACAGGATTAACGATCAATTCAAACTCCACGGCAAATGCCCGGACCATGTCAAGATCTTCTATTTCAAGAACCCACATCCATATCCGATCTATTTCAACTTCAGGAAAGTCCACCCCTTTTTCTTTGAGTGTTTGATGGGCGTTATCTATGGTGGCGAAAAAACGGGTTAAAATCTCCAAAGGTGTCTGTTGTATTCCATATTTGTTCAGCAGTTTTTCGAGGTTTTCAGATTTATATGATTTTCCCTTGGCAATGCCGATATCTCCCGAATCACTCACAAACAGGGTGCCGTAAATGTCAAAAAGGATGCACCGGATTTTATTTTCCAGTTTTCCGGACCGATGAAAAAAACTGGGACGGGGGAAAATCGGTTTAATGTATTTTGACAGCAGATTGTTTTTCAGCATAAAAAGACCATTTGAGAAGGCTGAAGTTTTCAAGGGTGAAAAATTCTGAAAGAAGAATATTTTTATCGATTTTCTGATACACGTTGTCTCTGATCACCCTGGTGTAGATATCCACCAGGTTTTTCCTGTATCGTGCTTGATTGTAATGGCGCTTCACGGCCTTCAGGTTATTTTGTATCAACGCATCCTTGTTCGACACATCTCCCGGATTTGAAAGACACGGGTTGAGATGTAACAGGACATCTCGATTTTCACTGTCTGACAAGGCTTTTGATATAATGGTTTTTTGAAAGGCTTCATTGAGCAATCCAAAATCGATAATATCCTTGTCGGTTGTTTTTTTAAAAGCACTTTTTATTGCGGTTTCGTCGATGGCCATATCAAATATCGACCCGGCCCTATGCACCCACGACTTCCATGTTTTAAACAATTTTTCTTTGCCGATCCATTCCACAGGGACATTCAGCCGGGAATAAAGATGATCCAGTCCAACGCCATTTTTTTCAAAGTCTTGGCATATTTCCGGCAGTTTTCTGCCCCAGAGAATTTTTTTTGCAGTCCATGGTTCAAGAAATGAAAAACCAAATCCTTCGGTAATGCTTGTGGTAATCAAAAATTTGGCGGCCAAAACAAGATCTGAGAACTCATGGGTTAACCCTGCTTCAAATATGATATCCAGATATTTTTCTTCAACAAATGCTTTCCATTGTTCATAGCTTTTGATGTCCACCGGGCTGTTGGGTGGAAGCGTAATGACAAGGGTTTCATCGTTTGTGAAAAACAGGGATACAAGGATCGCCTCTCCGATATTTTTTCTCCGGATGGCCCGGACCGGATACAAAACGTAATTTTTGGGAATTGCACCCGTTGCCTTGAAGTTAAAGGGTGTTAAGGTGTTGAAAATCTGGTGCAGCCCTTCTCTTTTTAACCCTGCTTTAAGCAATATATTATAATCCCGTGAGTTAATTACGCCGTAATGGCAGTCCGAAATATAATCGTCTTCGGGAAAATATGCTAAAGGTCGTCCGTCTTCCGCGAAATCGTGTATTTGCAAAAAGAGTCTGTTTTTTTCTTTCTGAAGTGCTTTGAGGATTTTTAAAAAATTTCTGTTTTTTGCCAAGGTAGGGTTGTGAACGTGAATAAGGTCGCACCCGCTTTCCCATTTTAAACGGATGGCTTTAATGACGGCGACGGCCACCTTTTCCGGTTCAGATACGTTCAGGCCGGATTTGTCGTAACCGAGTCCAGGGATATGGACGGTTTGGCAGGGAAAGGAAGTTTCCGGAGGAGCACCCGTCAGAATAAGGAGATCAGATGTGTCAAGCATGGATTCGACCTGGTGCCTTAAAACTGCGGTTACACCACCGGTTTTGAGATGATAATGAATAAATGCTATTTTCATTTTACAAAATATAGGACAAGTATATTTGAGTGTCAAAAAAATAATAGGGGTTCGGGGTTGAATAATTAAGAGAGGATCATCTCTAAAAGGGTTGATGATTTTGAAAAGATTCAGGGGATCAAGAGTCCAAGGACTCGAGTGAAATATTTAAAAGCAGAAGGATAATGCTCCTAAGGATGATATGGAGGAAGTTGAAAGGATGCCCAAAGCTCTTATAAAATCGTTGGAGAATTAGACACTTGGACCTTTGCCCCTTGAATCATCGAGCCCTAATTGATTATTAGGTCGGGGGCGGTGAAAAGAGATGAATGATGAATATCGAAGGACCCCGGTTGAATGGTCCAGCCGGAATTTCACGCCGGTTCGATCTGTCGGACCTATCCCGGTTAAATACGCTTTGCTCCTAATTGGCATGGATTCCACTATCTAAAAACCGTTCAGTTTTTCAGTTAATCTTGAACCATGGAACTTTGAACCTGAGTGGTTAAAATAGATGGAGTGAAGCGAGTTACATCAATTTTCAATACTCAATACCCTATTTGTTTGCGGACAGTCTGGATTACGTTGCTGTTTTTTTGAGAAGCATGGTCGAGGGGTCTAATAACAATACCGGTTGGTCTGAATCGACGCCTGTGCCCTTTAGGGTTTTTACATGGATTTCTTTACCCTCGGGCTGGAGCTGAATAACAAGGTCAAACAGGTCGACAACCTCTAAAAGGGGCGCCGGCATTCCGTTGGGGTCGGATTTTTCATGCCGGTGTGTCTTAATGGTCAGCCAGACATGTAATGAACGTTTTTCAGCCAGGCGTTTTAGATCGGAAAGGGATTTTTTTGCTGTATCGTCAATTTGAAACCCGTCGATAAAGATCATTTGGGGCGAAAAAATATCCTGTTCCTCGAGATCGGTCAGCCTTTCTTCAAGTTTGGAAGTGGAAAACCCTTCAACCCTGAATGTCATAATAAATCTGAGGGGCAATATTGATTCCCAAACCTGATTTGTTTTCCTCGCTTCATAAGGTTTTGTGAGATGACGGAAGACTTCTTTATACCACAAGCCAACTTTTTTTACCGGATCGTTTAGGCTGATATGGAGAACATTTTTTCCTTTTAAAAGGGAGTTCAGGGCGAGTTGAACCAGAATTGCAGTTTTGCCGACCCCCGCTCGCGCAAGGACTGCCCCCATGCCTCCTTCAGGAAGAATGTCTTCATTTTTACGTTCCATGAACCTCAAGGGATTCTGGAGGCGAAGTTCTTTTTTAAGCATAATCATTTTTCCTTTCTTTATTTAGGCAGTATTCTTTTTGGCTTCTGCTGCCTTTTTAGCCAATTCCTCGGCGATGGAATGAGGGACCTGCTTGTATATACCGGGTTCCATGGTAAACTGAGCTTTTCCTTGGGTCGATGATCTTAAAATCGTTGAAAAGCCGAACATTTCTGCAAGTGGGACCCTGGCTTCAACAACACAGGACGGGCCTTCTTCCTGGGAGCCCACAATCATTCCGCGCCGCTGATTTAAAAGACCCATAACAGCACCCTGAAACTCGGCCGGTGTTTCAACATCAACTTTCATAATCGGTTCAAGAATAACCGGCTTTGATTTAAGATACCCTTCACGAAAAGCGCCCCGGGCTGCAGCTATGAAGGCCATTTCCGATGAGTCCACCGAATGTGATGCGCCGTCATTGATAACCACTTTAATGCCGGTAACGGGAAATTCCATTTTTGGCCCTTTGTTAATGGATTGTCTGAAGCCCTTTTCACATGAAGTGATAAACTGTGTGGGAATCTTGCCGCCGACTACTTTACTTTCAAAGATGAAATGTTCTCCGGGAACAGGTTCCATATAGCCGGCAACCCGTCCGTATTGTCCCGATCCACCGGTTTGTTTTTTGTGGATATAGTCGAACTCACCCTTTTGGGTTATGGTTTCCCTGTAGGCCACCCGAGGGTTACCTGTTGTAACCTCAGCGGTGTATTCACGACGCATTCGTTCTACATAAACTTCAAGATGCAACTCTCCCATCCCTTCGATAATCGTTTCATTGGTCTCATCGTCCACATAGGTCCTGAAGGTGGGGTCCTCTTTGCTGAACCTGTTAAGGGCTTTTGACATATTCATTTGAGATTTATTGTCTTTCGGCATGATGGCAAGGGAAATTACCGGGTCAGGCACAAACATGGACGTCATTGTCAGATTAAGACCGGGACCCACAAAGGTATCTCCGGAAGCACAGTCGACTCCAAAAAGCGCTCCGATATATCCCGCCGGAATTGTATCGATGTCTTCCATCTGATCTGCGTGCATTCGGGCCAGCCTTCCAACTTTGGTTTTTCTTCCGTTCCGGACATTGATGATGGTGTCGGCCTTGGAAAGGGATCCCTGATATACTCTGATGTAGGTCAACTGGCCATATTGACCGTCTTCTAATTTAAAGGCCAGGGCGACAACCGGTTTTTCCGGGTCACAGGACAAAATAACAGGCACTTCGTTATTATTCAGGTCAAGTGCCGTGTTTTCCACTTCAGAAGGGCAGGGAAGATAATCTACAACAGCATCGAGGAGCGGCTGAACACCTTTATTTTTATAGGCCGATCCAATGAATACCGGTGTTATTTGGCGAGCCAGAGTTCCCCGGCGAACAGCCGAGATAATCATATCCGTTGTTATTTCTTTCTCTTCAAGAACAGCATCGGTAAGCGTATCAGAGAACAGAGAGGCCCCATCAATCAGTTCTTCCCGCCTTTCCCTGGCTTCCGAAAGAAGATGGCCGGGTATTTCTTCAACCCGTACAACGTCTCCGTGGGTACCGTCAAAGCAAATCGCTTTCATGGTCACAAGATCAACAATCCCCTCCAGATCAGCTTCAAGTCCTATTGGAATCTGCATGGTTAAAGCATTGTGCCCCAGTTTTTCTTTCAGCTGATCAATGACACGAAAAGGATTGGCACCGCTTCGATCGCATTTGTTGATAAATGCCACACAAGGGACCTTGTACCTTTTCATTTGCTGATCAACCGTAATGGACTGTGATTGAACACCTCCCACAGCACATAAAATGAGTATGGCGCCGTCGAGAACCCTCAGGGACCGTTCCACTTCTATTGTGAAATCAACATGGCCCGGGGTATCGATAATATTAATTTTATGGTTCAGCCATTCACAATAGGTTGCTGCTGAAGCAATGGTTATGCCACGCTCCTTTTCAAGCTCCATAGAATCCATGGTTGCACCCACACCGTCTTTTCCTTTGACATCATGGATGGTATGGATTCTTTTCGTGAAAAAAAGAATCCTTTCAGTAAGTGTAGTTTTCCCTGAATCTATGTGTGCACTGATTCCGATATTTCTGACTTTTTGGATAGAATGTTTCATGGTATTCATACATCTCTGTTTTTCCCTAATCGAGTGAAATAAAAAAGAAGAAAATCTATAGCACGACGACGTTATTAGGGTTTAATTGAATAAAAAACCCCTCATTGGAACATTCGCACCATATGAGGGATCGTTGATTAATATGTTGTCGAAGATCCCGGCAAGATGCGGGAAACCTTCGTCTAAAAGAAATTCTGCCAAATACTACTTGTTCGTTTCCTGACCCTTCATTCCCTTTGAAGAGGATCTGCATTCCAGTTAAGCAGAAAAGACAAACAGGTTTCACCCCGATGGAATATAAATTGCGGATGCATTCCATTGGGCACCCGGGATACACTTTGCTCCGACAAGCTCCGGGGGCACTAGTTCAATGTCGAAGTTTAAGTGTATCTTGCGAAAAATAATTGCAAAAATGCGTTTGTCAAGCAATTCACATAAAATTATTACCCTGATTGAACGAAAGTTTAGGACGCCCCAGATCCAGAGCATCAAGGGCGAAGCCTACGATAACCCTCCATCGTCTACCGGTAACCATAAAGCATATGTGATATTTTAATTTTTTTCAACATTTTTTTAAGGAAAGCCATTATTCCAAACCTGGATAGGCGCTATCTAAGGAGTCTGTGACGGTGTTTTTAGATGCCGGACAAGGCGAATTAGGCAGAAACTGAAAAGTATCATAAGAGATATGGTAAATACAAGGCCGAATTTCAAGGCGATCCAGCTGATTCCCACCAGGGGGAAAAGGCTCATGCGTACAAACAGTCTCAGATGATCATGCCCGGCAATAAAATCAGCTGCCGGGGGTGAATATTTGGAGTAGAAATTCAAAAACTGTCTGCCTATTCTGTTGGTCAGCAAGAAACGATCACGCATATTGCGCAATATTTTGACGTGGGGCGTCATGGAAGATCCATAGGCAGCAGTGGCGATGAAACAACCGCCGCCGCCGCCGCCACTGCCGCCGTCACTTTCATTAGTGCCTTCACAAACAATGTCGTTATCAATGTCCAAATTTAAACGCCCATACCCATAGATATTGTCTTTTCCGGAAATCCCCATATCTATTGCCGAACCGGTTAAAGCATCCATTAACTCTGATACGGAACAGGTTTGATTTCTGGAAAGAATCAGTGCTGCGGCACCGGAAACATGGGCACAGGATGCACTTGTGCCGGAAAAGGTTCCAAAAACATCACTTGATATCCCGTCCGGTCCGCAGATGTCCGGCTTAATCCTGCCGTCATTGGTGGGACCTTGAGAACTGAAAGACTCCTGGGGTCCTGTTGTCCAATCACTTTGGTTAATTGCGCCAACAGCTATGGCTCCTTCGGCATCCCCAGGGCTTAAAAGGCTGCTTGAGGCCACTGCCGGGGTTAGGTTATGATATGCACTGTACACTTCAAGCCGGTGATTTGCGGTTGCATGATTTTTATTGATGAAAAGGTGGTAGGTGCCGGCGGCGCCTTTCGGTACGGAATAAACAATCTCCTCGGTTGGCGATTGTGTCCCTGTCTGGGAATTCAAGCTGCTGTCGATCAAAGTGTCGGCGCTGTCATATAGATACAGATCATAGTCCTGATCCGTCGTGGGCCAGGCATCCCATGTCAGATATACCTGAATGATGTCATCTGCCGCTGCAACAATATTCAGGGTTTCGTTATTGTCTGAAAAATTGTGCATTCCATTGTTGTCCGTATCCGAAAAAACGGCCTCGTAATGCTGGTTGGCTTCATTCCCGGCAGCAGTAACCCACAGGATATTGTTTGCATATGCGCTGTTTGCAGAACAAACCGGGTTGCTTGACCAACATTTTCCATCATAAAAATTAGTGTTGGTCGCCACCAATGAAAAATTTATGATCTTGATTTCCTGTTTTATGGCGAAATTTTTTGCATCTTCCAGGTCTAATGTGTCCGAAACTTTTATCAGGTAAAGCAACGCTCCAGGGGCCATATCATAAATAATTTCTGCAACTCCTGTACCGTGGACCTCTGTTTCCGACGAAAAGCTGCCGGATACGCAGGTGGAGCCGGTACAGTCGATTTCTACAACGTTGTCCGGAAGTTCACCCCTTGATATTGCAGAAGATATACCGGCAAAACCGATGTCTACCACGCCAACCCGAATACCAGAGCCGATGTAGCCTTCTAAATGATAGGCTGGGGCTTCGGTCAAGTCCACCCCTTCGCTTTGAACCAAAGACGGCAGGAGTCGATCCGGGAGTTTAATAAATTGCACTCCGTTTACATTGTCGGCGATGGTTTCAATGGCGGTTATGGGACATTGTATCTTTGACAGGTTGCCCGATTTTTTAATGACCTTTGTTCCTAAAACTTGAAGCCGGGTCTCATCGAGGGTCGTTTCCGGTTCTGAAACCAGGTAAAGGGTAATTTTGTTTTGGTCGTTGACGGGTATATTCTTTTGCTGTGCAAAACTGCTTCCAATCTTTTGCCCCTTTTTATATTTATTCTTCAATTCTATCAAACGACGTTCAACTTTTGAATGAAGGTTTTTTTTGATCGGGATAGTATCTATATTCTGAGGGAAGGCAGAGGTGGAAAAATAAAAAATTAGAACCAGCAAAGTACAGAAAGTGGTAATAAAGTTTATGAATCCGGCATTATTCATGACTTTATTTAAATGAATTTTCATAAGAACGGGTGTTTCCCATATGTTTTCTTCTAAGCGATATGAATGTTGACGTCCCGGCGTGACCCAATATTTTTCAGGACTTGTGATGACTCACCTTTTTTCTGTATCGTCTTGTCAGGGGGCGCTGGCGAAGCAGAACATAGGTTGCACCCGCACCGCCGTCAAAAGATCTTGCGCTGGAAAAGGCGATGACCCATTTGCGGAACGGACCCCGGGTGAGCCATTCCACAACTTTTGTTTTTAAGACCGGCATGTCCGGTGATGATAGGCCACGGCCGTGGACGACAAGAACGGCCCTTTTACCGGTTGCTATGGAATCTTTAAAAAAAATTTCAAATGCATTCCGGGCATCTTCCACGCCAAACCCGTGAAGATCGACATGGGCCTGTATGGAAAAGTCTCCACGGTGAAGTCGGGTGGAAATTTTGGGGTGAACGTCATGTCCCGTGCCCTCGATGTACTCCGGTGTATTCTTTACGACAAAACCCTCTCCTGTTTTTATGAGAGTGTTTAATCGGTGTATGGTTTCACTGTCGGAGTCGTCATCAGCATTAAAACTTGGAGGGAACGCAACATGTTGCGCTACCCGATTTCTTCGATCCATCGGCTTAACGTCAGCCATGGCATTCAAAAAAAGCGCCATTCCATTTTCATGGTCAGGATGGTTGTCGATTTCACAATTAGATTTGAAACCGTTATGCTGTTTAACGTCTGTGTTTGAATCTATTTCAGAGCTTCCGGCAGCGGAAAAAGTCCCGGAGGGCAATGATTTTTTCTCAAACATTTCTTTCAATTTCTCAAACGGGCTGAAGGCTCCTGAAGACTTGGAAGTTTTCATATTGTTTCTCCAAAATCTATGAACGAACAAACACGCCTTTTAAGAGATGTGCCAACTTCAGATTAAAGCAAAAACCAACCTTTATTATTTTCTTTAAGGAAATGATTTCAAAAGACTGATAAATTTAAAAAAGCTGCCGAAAAATTGCAATTCTTAAACCATTGATGAGTTCGACTGCTTATGAATTCATCGATGGTGTTGGAAACTTTACAACTCCGGAGCTTCCGAAGGAATCAGACAGGCAAAAACCAGGGGTTCTTCACCAACGTTTCTCAACTGATGCGCCTCGTTGCCGGGAATAAAAACAACATGGCCTCTGGCTACGGGCTCCCATACTCCTTCACATAATACTTCACCTTTGCCCGAATGAATGACGATTTCGTGCTCCCATCCATGGGAATGCTCTGGAGTATAGCCGCCTTCAGACAGTTCAAAAAATCGCATACAAAAATTATCCGCACCATCAGCTTTGCCGATGACAACGCGTCCGGTAACGCCTTTCGCACCGTTTGTGTCGAAATGCTTGGGTTCTGCATCAGAATAGTGTATGATTTTCATGTGTACTCCTTATGGATAGATAAGGGATTCATCGGGCGAGAAGGCTCGATTTGGTTGTGCTTTGCAAGAACAAAGTTACTGTATCAATCTGGACTGTTCAGGTCAATAAAAATGGATAACGACTCGGGGAGGTTATGCAAATCGGATCGATCAAATGGAAGAAACTGCTTTATGACGGCGCCCGGGATCTTGAAATCCAAGTCGATTCGGATAAGGTGGAAAAATTTACAACCCATGCCGTGGAACTTGCGAAATGGAATCAAAAGATGAATCTGACAGCAATCACCAACCCTGTGGAGGTTGCAGTAAAACACTTTCTGGATTCCATGGCACCGGATTCCATTATTCCCCCGAATGCATCACTTCTCGATATAGGCTCCGGCGGCGGTTTCCCTGGAATTCCATTGAAGATATTGAGGCCGTCTTTATCTGTTACACTTATTGATGCTTCTCGTAAAAAGGTCAGTTTTTTAAAACATATCATCAGAATTCTGAGACTTGAAAATATTGAAGCTTTTCATGTCCGATCAGAAGAATTCTCCAAACAGGCCGTCTTTGCAGGTGCTTTCAATGCCGTTATCAGCCGTGCACTTTCTTCGACGCCCGAATTCGTTCTGACGGCACTGCCTTTACTGGAAAAAGACGGAATAATTATCGCCATGAAAGGAAAACGTTCTAAAGCGGAAATTGAATTGATGCGTTCGTTGATCCATAAAAAAACAGGTATGCGGGATGAGAACCAGACAAAAATTGAGTTGCGTTTGAAAACGTATATGCTTCCGTGTTTAAAAATAGAAAGATCCATCGTGACTGTAAAACGTGTCAGGGGTGATATGGATCGATTTGCGGCACGGCATTGAAAAGGTACGCTGGCTTTGTATCAGGGCAAATGCGTTTGCCCTGGGTTTTGTATGGATAAATATGGACAAGCCCTGTTCCATCTGATATCGAAAATGCGTGTTGCCCCTGTCGCTTCATAACGCTAACATGTCACCATTTGCCCAAAACGCATCTGGCCATTGGAACCAGGACCTTTAAAAGGAGATAACCTATGGCGAATAATAACCAGAAGACCAAAATCAATTTGACAGTCGATCGGAACAATCTATACCGCGAGGAATCTTTCACCGATATTAAAGTCGCGGCAATTCGAAAACTCACACCTGTTAAGTCCGACTTGTCACCGGATGACACCCGCCGTCCCCTTTTCATGGGGCAAACCCAGTTGATGACACCGTCGGGGCCTGTAATGCTTCAGTCCTTGCTCGAAGCGATAACTTTAGATGAAGCCATCGAAAAATTTCCTGATGCAATGCAAAAGGAAATGGACAAGGTAATGGCAAAAATCCATAAAAACCCGACGGAGAAGGTGGAATGAAAATATTAACCTCCGGTAAAGGGAAGGAATGCCCGATCAAATGACCTATGAAAGATCTAAACGAGATATTAACGGCGCCTATCCTATCTCCCCGCGGGTGGCGGTGGGAGCTGTTGTTTTTAAGGAAAGCAAAATTTTACTGGTGTTACGGAGCAAACCGCCTGCTGAAAACCTATGGTCTATCCCCGGGGGATGCGTTGAGTTGGGCGAGACCCTTCAGGAAGCTGCGGAACGAGAGATCTTAGAAGAAACCGGAATCTCCATTCAGGCCGGAAAACCTATTTATTCTTTTGATGTGATTGAAAGAGATGACAGTGGCCGAATTCGGTTCCATTATGTGATTTTAGACCTGGCAGCCGATTATATCAGCGGGGAAGTCAAGGCCGGAGATGATGCTGTGGATGCAGGCTGGATTTCATCCAAAGATATCAATACCCGCAAAGTAAGTGCTGCGACACGAAAACTGCTCAAGGAATGTTACGGATTCGGACCATGATCTAAACGATCTGGATTTCCCATAATTTTTGATAAATCAGTTTGTTATTTTCAAGCTTGATCCCAAACGATTCATGTTTTTCGAATCAGATTGTCATTTTTACCTTGATTGGCATGTTGACATAATATACCGTTTATTATAGAAGAACAAAAAATTAATCCATGGCGCCTATAAGGAGTTAACGTATGGGGATAAAAGCTTTCACCGATTATTACGAAAATCTTCAGATAAGCCCGAATGCGGATATGGAGATGATCGAAAGAGTTTTCAGGTTGCTTGCAAAGCGGTACCATCCCGATAATAAACAAACCGGAAGTGCAGAAAAATTCAACACCCTTAATGATGCATACCGTGTGTTGTCTGATTCGGAAAAGCGGGCAGCCTATGATGCAAAATATGATCAACAACGCGCGGCAAGTTGGAAGATTTTCGAAGAGGCGTCACAATCGGATGGTTTCGATGAAGACAATCGGATTCGGCAAGGGATCCTTTCTCTCCTCTATACGGCACGCAGGCGGGATGCGTCAAATCCGGGAATGGGAATCATGGAGCTTGAAAAGTTTCTAAGCTGTCCCCAGGAGCACATGGAGTTTCATGTCTGGTATCTTAAAGAAAAAGACTGGATTCGGCGTACGGAGTCCGGAGGATGGGCCGTCACAGCAGATGGTGTAGACAAAGCTGTAGAGAGCGATCGGTTTTTGAGGAAAGATCGTATGTTGCCGGAACCCACGGAATTTTCAACAGAGAGCCAGAACCCCAAGGATTCCAATTCTGAAAGCAACACGCTTTTAAATGACGATACCGGACAATAGTCCGTCTGACAATAGATCAAAATAGCCGAATATCCGTTTAATTTCACCCGTACCGGAACCTGTTTTTTTGTTCGTATCAAGGGGGTGCGATTTTCCGTGTAACGATATTGGCGGAGTGGCTAAGTCATTGAAATGACCAGACACGGTGACACCGGAGTAAAGCAGAAGATCGCACCCTCTAAACACGTACGTTTTTTTAAAAAAATCGTGAAGCGACAGCATAACGCCAACGATTATTTTGGGGTAAATTCTTTTTTAAGAAATTCATTAAAGGCCGTACCCAAAGGAGAGGCGCTGCGATGTTTGTGTCTTATGAGATAAAAATTTCGCTTTAGCTTCAGGTCCTTAATTGCCAAAGCTTTTAAAATCCCCGCTTTCAGTTCTTCTGCCACCGCGATAGTGGAGAGAATCGAAATTCCCACCTTGCTTTTTACACCCTGAATAATTGCGGCAGTACTTCCCATTTCTGAAATAATATTAAGATCCTCTAAAAGATGGCCTTTCTCTGTTAAACTCATCCTGATCGATTTTAACGTCCCGGAACCGGGTTCACGGACAATAAAAGGTTCTTTGAACATTAATTCCAAGGGGATATATTTTTTCCCGGCCCATTTATGATCTGCGGTAACAATCAGCCGCATTTCGTCTTGGATCAGTTTCTCCATACCAATGTTTTTATCTGATGGTTTGGCACCCACAATGCCGAGTTCCAGCAATCCGGTCAGGGTGTCCTGTATTATTTGATCGGTGTCACCGATAATCAGTGAAATCTTAACCTCAGGATAATCCTTTGTAAAAGCACCGATGAGTTGTGGCAAAATATATCCTCCGGGGATGGTACTGCCACCGATGACCAGACGCCCCTTTATTTTTCCATGAAATTCGTTCATCGCGGTTTCAGCTTCATCTCGTAAAGCAACCAGCTTGCGGGCATAGGTATATAGCAGCTCGCCGGCTTTACTTGGAACCGCTTTCTTGCCGAGACGATCGACAAGTTGACACCCAAAGTGATTTTCCAGATCTTTGATGTGGCTGCTGATTGTGGGTTGAGATAGATGAACGGCTTTTCCGGCTTTTGAAAAACCTTCAAGTTCAATAACCTTACAGAAGATATTTAATTGCCATAAATCCATTTTTGAGCCTTTCTTTCAGTTCACATTTACATGATTTCATAACAGGCCTGTAATTTTTCGGAATCCGCCACTAACGGATCAAAGGCTGTCTTTTCAATACACAAAAAGATATCATTAAATCAATATAAGAATGATTCATTGAAGATTTGATGGTTTTTGATATATATTCAGACCTATAATTGATAATTTCGTACAAAGTCATGAATTCAACTATCGATGGGACTTTTTACGATGCCGTCAAAATTAATTCATGGGGATGTGTTTATGGATGAAGATAAAAAGGCTGTTTGGGGTTGGGCCATGTATGACTGGGCAAATTCTGCGTTCGCCACCACCGTGATGGCGGGATTTTTCCCGATTTTCTTTAAACAATATTGGAGCTATGGTGCCAATGTCAATATAAGTACTGCACTGCTTGGATTCGGAAATTCCATCGCAGGCGTATGGGTGGCCCTTATGGCCCCTGTCCTGGGTGCAATTGCCGACAGAGGTTCGGTGAGAAAAAGGTTCCTGATCTTTTTTGCATACACAGGGGTACTGATGACCGCCGGTTTGTTTATGGTTCAAAAAGGTGATTGGGTATGGGCTGTTTTTTTATATGTCATGGGGATTATCGGATTTTCCGGTGCCAACATATTTTACGATTCACTTCTACCGAGTGTCGCGGATAAAGAGAATATAGATTATATTTCCGGCTTGGGGTATTCCATGGGATACCTTGGCGGCGGGACTACTTTTTCTTCTAAACGTTCTAATGGCATTGATGCCGGAAAAATTTGGCTTTTCAGATGCGGAAACAGCGGTCAGGTATGCCTTTCTTTCAGTAGCGTTATGGTGGGGCCTGTTTACAATTTTTACTATTTGCTGGGTCCCTGAAGAACCAAGATCCGCACCTCCGTTAAAAGGGGTCGGATTGATTGTAGGTGGTTTTCGACAATTGTTCGGTACATTTAAAAAGATTCGCCATATGAAGACGGTGGTTCTTTTTTTAACTGCTTACTGGTTTTACATTGACGGCGTGAATACCATTATTCGGATGGCGGTCGATTACGGCATGTCCATTGGATTTAATTCAAACGATTTAATTGTTGCGCTTTTAATCACGCAGTTTGTCGGGTTCCCTTCTGCAATTGTTTTCGGAAAATTAGGACAACGATGGAGTGTACGTAAATCCATTTACATTGCCATCGGTATATACCTATTCGTTACACTGTGGGGAACAATGATGACCAACACACAGGAGTTTTATATTCTGGCCATCATCATCGGTTTGGTTCAGGGCGGCATTCAGGCCCTCAGCCGGTCTTACTATTCAAGACTGATACCTAAAAACAGGGCTGCTGAGTTCTATGGATTTTACAATATGATGGGGAAATTTGCGACGATTCTGGGGCCTGTTCTGATGGGTTCCGTCGGACTGATGGTCCGTTGGGTTTTGATGCCGACGTCGCCCACCCTCGAGCAGATGACTCATGTCGGACAGCTGGCTTCTCGCTCTGGAATTGCTTCCATTGCAATTCTTTTTATTATCGGCGCAATTCTTTTTTCTTTGGTCGATGAGGAAAAGGGAAAATCAGAAATGGCTCGTTTGTCGGAAATCTAATATTTTTTAAGTGAATTGAGGATGCCCTGAAGTTCTTCCGCATTGTTGGAAAAAATCCATTTTACGCCTCTGTTGAGTTCACGGATTAAACAGTTTTTAGAACAAATATATCCGGTGCCGATATTTTGTTCGTTCATATGATGTTTCTTTAAGATTCGATTTGTTAGAATAAAATAATGGCCGGCAATTCCTCCATAGCCTCTATTTATCGCCAGTTTACTTAAGGCCTTTATATTAAACCGGGCACTTGGAAGAAATGCTGATGTTGGTACAAAGTCGATTATTTGGAACATTTCAGGATCCAGAGAAATGAAGTGAAAATCTTTTTGAGGGGATAATCCATGAAAAAGATTTTTTAAAACCATGTTCTGATAGGATGGATCAGGATACACTTCTTTTTTGATTTCAACCATCAGATGCATTTTTTTCCCGTACTTTTGAATCACTTCTTCAAGGGAAGGAATCAATCTGCAGTGGGTTTTCAACTCATCCAGAGTTGCTTTGTTGAGTTTTAACTCGGATCCAAAAACCCTTTGAAGATTGGTGTCGTGGAAGACGACAGGATGTAAATCTTTGGTCCAGCGTATATCAAATTCTATACCCCCAACACCAGCGTCTCTCGCCTGGTCAAAGGCGGACAATGTATTTTCAAAAATATCTTTATTGTTATGCTCTCCCCGATGTGAAATGATTATGCAATGTTTCAGCCTATCTTTATGGGACGGCGGCTGGGGCCACTTTGCATAAAAAAGATCGATACTCCGAACCAAACGTTTTTCAAACCAGATCAGGACATCCATTTTTTGCGTCCAATCATCCATGTTGCCCACCCTTAAAAAAATATTGTCCGGATGGGACAATTTCTTTAAACGTGCCAGAACAGTTCAATAATTATGGGACACTTCCAATCAAATAGAATAAACTTTAAATTTCGTCAAATAATTACTGAAGCATTATGAAAATACAATTGGATCTACAAAATATATTAAGAACTAAACACTTATAAAATTTCTCCCAGTTTCTTTACGATCAAATAGGGTTACAGAAAGGAGCGAAAAATGATTTCCATCGAAAGCGTTCAAGAAGCCGCTAAATCGATAAAAGGGAAGATCATCCGAACACCGCTGGTTTTTTCACCCTCTTTAAGTAAAATGTTTGGTGGAGAAATTTACTTGAAATTAGAAAACCTCCAAAAAACAGGCTCGTTCAAAATCAGGGGTGCAACCAACAGTATATTAAGAAACCATGATAAAATTGCGTCCGGCGGCGTTGTGACGGCATCTGCGGGGAATCACGCCCAGGGGGTGGCGCTGGCAGCCAGGCAAGCGGATGTTCAGGCGACCATCATAATGCCTGAATGGGCTTCCATCAGCAAGCAGGAAGCAACACGCGGCTATGGCGGAGAGGTCGTTATCGCCGGCCAGAGTTTAGGAGAAAGCCTTGAAAAAGCCATGGTAATCGCACGGGAAGGCAAGACTTTTATCCATCCGTTCGATGATCCGGATATTATTGCAGGGCAGGGGACCCTATCGCTGGAAATCCTTGAAGATCTAAAAGAAGTAGACTCGATTCTTGTGCCCATCGGCGGAGGTGGTCTTATTTCGGGTGTTGCCTTGGCAGCAAAAATGCTTCGGCCCCAGGTAAATATCATCGGTGTTCAATCTGCTGCATGCCCTTCAGCCTATAAATCGTATCGAAAAGGGAAAATCACTAGGGTCGAATCTGAACCATCCATTGCAGACGGTATCAATGTTAAACAGGTGGGTGAGCTCAATTTTAATATCATCCGAAACTTCGTGGATGATGTGGTTTTGGTGGAAGAAGATCATATTGCAGCAGCAATCCTGTTACTTCTTGAAAGAAAAAAAATTCTTGCCGAGGGTGCGGGTGCGGTTTCTCTGGGTGCTCTTTTGAATGGCTCGGTCACTGTTCCTCTGGGAAGCAAGGTCGTTCTTTTGATCAGCGGAGGCAATGTGGACAGCTCTCTGTTGGGTCGTATGCTCAGCCAGGGTCTTTTGAAAAACGGTCGGACAATGCGCTTTAGGGTGCGCCTCGACGACACCCCCGGCTCATTGGCAAAATTGCTGGTGTTGGTATCGAGTCTAAAAGCAAATGTTCTTCATGTCTATCATGATCGGAATATAAGAGGGCTGTCGATTTATGATACACGGGTCGATTTAGAACTGGAAACCCGGGGGCCTGGGCATGTTGATGAAATCGCCGGCCGATTGAATAAGGCCGGTTATGCACTGGAGATAAAATGAGAAAATCGGTGTCAATAGCTATTTGACCTTCTTTAATTTCTCCAGCAAGCTTCTGGCGTTTTCAATATTTTTTTTAGCCTTTATGTGCTCAGGGTCCAAGGTCAAAGTCGTTTCCCATTCCTTTATGGCACTTTGCAACTCCTCGTTCAGAAAATATTTGACCCCTTGAAGGTAGTGAATTTCTGCTTGTTTTCTCAGTGCATTTTTTACCGAAGACATAATTTTCCCAACACATTCATATCCTGGGTCTGCACTTTTAAGCACGTTTAACGCTTCGGCATATTTTTTGCGAATGAGCAAGCTCTTTGCCTTTTGACACAAGGCGATATTCATAATATCTCTGGCCGCTTTATTCGATTCGTCATGGCTCAAAATATTTTTTGCAACGGTTGCTGCCGCTGTATATTTTTTTTCTTTTAAAAATTTTTCCGCTTCTGACAATTCTTTTTCAAGGATGTCTTGAATGGATTTATTAACGACTTCAGATTCGGGTGTAATTTTTTTGAACATGTTAATGGCTTCGCCATATTTTTTTTCCCGTCTTAACTCCAGTCCCATCTGATAGTAGGCTAAATTTTTTAAATCAACGGCAACCGGGTTCGTCGGATCTTTCTGTAAGATCCTTTCAGTGATACTTGCAACCTCTTTGTATTGTCTTTTTTTCGATAAGTTTTCTGCCTTTAACAGTTCTTTGGTAATATTTAGGGTGGGTCGGACAAACTTTGATTCCAGGATAGGGAGTTTGAGTATGGTCCCGGGTAAAAGGTCTGTGTCGGGTTTAAGATCATTAAAATAGACGATCAGAAAAGCTTTTTCCGGGTTTTTGTAAAATTTATCGGATATGGATTTTAAGGTATCGTTTTCTGAAACTCGATAAAAAATAAATTCTTTGGAAATTAATCTGTTTTGCAAATAATCGAGTGCTTCTTCATTGTCGGGGTCGTATCTGAGTACCGTCAGAAAGTGATATCGGGCAACTTTGAATTGTTTATTTTTATAAAATTTCACCCCTTTTTGGAGATGGTTGAGGGATTTGTGATTAAACGTGGATTCTAAATCGGATATTTTTTCGGCAATATCCTTGTCATCAGGACTTAATGCACCGGCAACTTTAAAATAAAAAAGCGCGGTTTGCAATTCATCGTTTTTTTCGTATGCCGTTGCTTTCTCCATGTAATAAGAAGGGGAGAAGGCCCCGTTGTTTTGAGAGGCTTTATCCGAAGCCTTGTTCGAAAATTTGTCGTTAAAGTCTCCGGGAGCTTCAATCAGGCCTGCGCACCCTGCAACAATCCACAGAAAAATGAAGAGGCTGAAAACGTTTAAGGCATGTTTCATTTCAATTTGTTCTTTTGAAAAACGGACAGGTTCTTTTTAAATTTTTCAATATCATGTTTGCCGTGTATTATTGAGCGATGAATCCGATATTTATCAACGAAAAACGGATTCGATCCTCGTTCAACGGTGAATGCAGCCCTGTAGCCCTGTTTTTTTAAAATAGCAATGATGATGTCGTTGGTCTGTCCGTAAGGATACGCCAGATATTTGCATTTCTTTTTCAGTTTCCTCTCCATCAACGTATTGGGATAATCGATTTCCATTTCAAGGGCTTTGAAATATTCTTCAAACGACTCATTCTTTTTTAAGAGCGTCAAGTTCCTGTGGGTTTTAGTTTGACATTGGATATCAAAACCGTGTTCTGAAAGGGTTTGTATTTGAGCCCAGGACATGGCTTTTCCACCGCCGATAAAATCCGTATAAATAAAAAAGGTGGCGGGGAAACCATATTTTTTCAATACGGGAAAAGCGATGTCGTAAATAGAGCCCCATGCATCGTCAAATGTAATGGCAACCGCTTTTTCGGGTATCTGTTCCTTGTAATCCATAAAGTCCAATAATTGATCGAGTGATATGATGTGAAATCCGTTTTCCTTCAGATATTTCATCTGGGCTTCAAAGTCACCTTTGGTAACGGTGGACTTCCCCGGCCTGTTTTTAGAAAAATTATGATAGACCAGTACAGGAACCGTCTGAAAAACATCGGCTTTAAGGCCGCCTTTTTGAAGGGGTGACAAGGGAATGATCAACGTCTGACCGGGGGTCGGTGTTTCAATGTTATTGAGTTCGGCGATCAGCCAACCTTTTTTCGGGTCGTTTAAGTGGTGGGCGGCGAGGGAAGAAAGCGTGTCTTCGTCGGTGGTCTTCACAAGAATAAAATCGTCATCTATGAACGCTATTGAAGTATCCTGACGTTTCGGTGTTCCAGCGGCACAAGCGGTAAGAAACAGAAAAATGACTAGGAAAAACTTAAATAAAACCATTTTTTTCCTATTTGCCGATTTCGGCATGATGTTTCTCCTTTATACGAATCAGCTTAAATGTCTCCACCGGTTCTGTTTTACCCTTTATATGTTGAGGAGGAAGCGGGTCTACCTGAACCATCTCTTTTATTTTTGAATAAACACTGTTACTGATAATGATTTCACCGGGGTTGGCCAGTCTGTACAGATGTGCAGCGAGGTTTACGCTGTTCCCGATGACCGTATATTCCATTCTATCCTGGGAACCGATGTTCCCTGAAACGACGACACCGGAATTTATTCCGATCCCAACGGTTTGAAGGAGAACATTCCCATTTTCTCGCTTTTTCAGGAACTCTTTTTGCATATGCGTTGCCGACCTTACAGCGCGTTCCGCGTGATCTTCATGATAAACCGGAACCCCAAACACTCCAAGAACCGCATCACCGATGAATTTATCCACATAACCGCCGTGATTTTGTATGCTCTGTGTTGCAATTTCAAAGTATTCATTGAGTTTCTCCACGATTTCTTCGGGCTCGTTAATCTCCGAAAAGGATGAAAATCCTCTGATATCTACAAATACTATTGTGGCCTCATTCCTATGACCTTTAAGCCAGTTGCTTTCAGGGTCGGCCATTATCATTTCAAGAACTTCAGAACCGATATACTTGCCAAAAGATTTCTGCATCAAGGCGTTTTTCCAAAGCTCATCCCCCATCCGATTGAATGCCGTGGCCAGGTTTCCAAGTTCGTCATTTCTGGCCAGTATAATCTTGTGCTGGTAATTCCCCAGAACCGATTTCCCGGGTTGCCAAGACAAGATTTGAAATAGGACGGGAAAATCGAAATCCAAGCCAGAGCGCAATTGCACTTCCAAAAAGGAGAATAAAAATGGTAATCACAATAATTGTCCATCGCCCTTTATGGATGAGTCTTTCGATAAAATCGATGGAAATCCCCACATACACGTTACCCAATTCTTTTTCTTTGAATAGAATAGGGCGGGTCAAATTTAAAACATGCTCGCCCGATGTCGAGAAGTAGTTAAAATAAGCAAGGTCTCCTTCTCTTCTTACATCGTCGACTTTGGAAAACATCTCAAAGGTTTTCCCTATCTTGTTTATGTCTGTATGTGCCTTTATGGTTTGATTGTGGTCAACAATAATCGCATAAAGAATTCCTTCGACATGGGTTGCATCTTTTATCAATGAATTAAGTCTTAAAATATTGTCTTCAAGAAGGGGGATCGATGCATTGTTGGTAAAGTAGTTGATACTGACTTTACCGATTTTGACGGTTTGCTTGTAAAGGGTTTCCTTTTGATGGCTCAGAATGAAAAAGCTCATCACCGAAATGGTTGTGATGATAATCACCATGATTGCAGCAAAAACCTGAAACCAAATGGGAATGCGTGTTGGAGGAAGGCCTTCAACAAAGCTTTCACGCTTTTTTTTGACAAGTCCTTTTATGTCGTCAGAAAGTGTTTTTACTGAAATCTGATACTCTTCGCTTACCGCCCGGACCAGTTCTTCTTCCGGTGCATAACCGAGTTCAACAATGATCTGTCCCAGGCGAACGGCCTTGCCCAGTGTATAGAGTTTCTCTTTTTGTACTTTAAGTGCATCCTGGAGTTGTTTTTCGGTAATTATGCCTCTTTTCCTTAAAACCGCGCCGATGGCCAATCCGTAATTATCGGGAGATTTCCCCAACAATCTTTTAATTCTGGACTGAAAAAAAGTTTTAACGGTCAATGGCTTCATACGTGAGGGTTCCGATTCAACATATCCAAAAGCATCAAAAATGCAACGATCAAAAGTGTCATAGAAAATCTTTAAATTCCGAAGTTTATCTAAATTTTGCCGAAATGTCAATAAATTAACCCGAGGCCATATAAGCTTTATGAGAAAAAACAGAACGAACATGGAAAGTCGTTGTTTGAGTTCCGCATCCAGACTTTTGGGAAAAAGGCATTTTATGGTGAAGGGCTATTTTCATGGGGATTCATTCCAATAAAATCTTCTCGGGGAACATTATCATTTAGGGAGCTTTTTCGGGATTATTTAAGCAGAAATTATTGATAAATTGTCTTGACAACTTTACCAATAATTGTTAAGGATTATGGATGCTGAACATTAAATCTCCAATCCCACTATATAATCAACTGGCAGACATCCTACTGGCCAAAATACGATCCGGAGAATATCCAGCCGGCTCAAGGATTCCGTCCGAAAACAGCCTTGCCTCCAGATACGGTATCGGAAGGCCTACAGCCAGGCAGGCCACGGATTTTCTGGTTCGTAAACGCCTGCTGATGCGAAAGCGTGGCTCAGGGACCTTTGTATGTGAACCGCAAAAAGAGCTCGATCTTTTTTCTCTGGCCGGAACGACTTCGGCGTTTCATAAGAAAGGAATGTCGGTGACCACCCACATCCTGGAAAAAATCCGACTGAAATCCATCGGACATGATCCGGAAAATCCCTTTTCCAATCAAAAAGCCTATTTTTTTTCCAGGCTGAGCAAAGTTGAAAAGATACCGCTCCTCATCGAGGATATTTATCTGCATGAAACAATTTTTACAGGGATGGACAAGATGGACCTGTCCCAAAGATCTTTGGCGCAAATTGTGGATGAGCAGTATTACATGCAACCCATAGGGGGGGTGCAGAACTTCAGGATCGGCTGTTTAACCGGAAAAAAGGCACGAAATTTAGAGGTTGCAGCAGATACGCCGGTTCTCATGGTTAAGCGTTTTTTGCACTTTGGTCAGGCAAAAAATGCCATTTATTCAGAACTATATTGTCGAACAGATCAGTTCGTTTTTTCACAGACACTGGGAGGGATGGATTATGAAAAATAGAGGATATTATAAAATATTCGGGGGGGCCTATCTTCCCGAGGTTCTTGTTGCCACATTCGATGAACTTGTGGAAGTATTTCAAACGGCAAAAAACGACCCCGGCTTCTGGGAGGAGTATGTCGATATTATGTCCACCTATTCCTGCCGCCCGACGCCGATTACATTTGCCCAAAACCTGACCCGGCATTTCGGCGGTGCCCGGATTTATATTAAAAGAGAGGACCTTAACCATACCGGCGCCCACAAGGCCAATAACGTTATCGGCCAAGGCCTTTTGGTGAAACGGATGGGAAAGACACGGGTCATAGCAGAGACCGGCGCCGGACAGCACGGTGTAGCCACCGCCACCATGGCCGCACGGTTTGGATTCAAATGTACCATCTATATGGGAGAGGTGGATGTTCAACGGCAGCGTCCCAATGTATTCTGGATGGAGCGACTGGGTGCTGAAGTCATCACCGTAAAGGAAGGAACCCGAATTTTAAAAGATGCAATTAATGAATCTTTCCGGGACTGGGTGACACACATGGATACCACACATTATGTACTTGGAACGGCGTGCGGTCCCCACCCTTTCCCGGAAATGGTCTCTTATTTCCAATCGATTATCGGACTTGAGGCCCGGAAACAGATCCTTGACCAAGCGGGTGGGCTCCCTGACCGAATTTATGCCTGTGTTGGCGGAGGGTCCAATGCATTGGGGATCTTTAAAGCTTTTCTGGATGATCCGGTTGACCTTGTCGGTGTCGAAGCCGGCGGAGAAGGACTGGAGACCGGCCTGCATGCCTGCCGACTTTCTTCCAAAGATGCGAGTATCGGCGTTGCCCAGGGGTATAAAACATATTTTCTCCAGGATAATGACGGGCAAATGAGAGAAACCCATAGTGTCGCAGCCGGGCTGGATTATATCGGGGTTTCACCGATTCTGGCCCAATATGCAGAAACCGGCAGAGTTAGATTTGAAGCCGCAACTGATAGGGAGGTTATTGACGCCCTCTCCCTGACGATTCAAAAAGAGGGATTGATCCCTGCTCTGGAATCAGCCCACGCTTTTTCACAGGCATTCAAAGAGGCTCCGACCATGGCCCAAAAGGATATTATCCTGATAAATCAGTCCGGAAGGGGAGACAAAGACATCTTTACCGTTGCCGATGCATTTGCAGATCCCGGGTGGGAAAAATTTATCAAAGAAAAAGCGGAAGGCTACCATGCTTGAATCGTATCTGAATAACAGGCTTAAACAAAAAGAGATCTTGTTAATGACCCATATTGTTCTTGGATATCCAACATTCGAAGATGCTTTCAAGATCATTGAGTCGATGGTCCGGGCCGGTGTTGATCTGATGGAGCTTCAGATCCCTTTTTCAGAACCGATTGCAGACGGGCCTGTAATTCTCCATGCCAATCAAAAAGCGCTTACCACGGGTGCAACTGTTGAAAAATGTATCGATTTTGCAAAAATGGTTGCTGAAACCTTCGAGATCCCCTTTTTATTAATGAGTTACTACAACATTCTTTTTAAATACGGCGTTGAGAAATTTGTCAACGTAATGGCCGAAAACGGTCTCCAGGGCGCAATTGTCCCGGATCTTCCCCCTGAAGAAGGGAAGGACTACCTTGAGGCCATGGATAAATATCATCTTTCTCCGATCTTGATATTTTCTCCCACAACACCCGATGAACGAATGAACTACCTTGGCGCCTTTGGAAGAGGGTTTATCTATTGTGTGGCCAGAAAAGGGGTTACCGGTGTGGGTACGAGTTTTTCCAGACAACTGGAAGATTATCTCGGGCGATGTCGAAAAGCAACCAAGCTGCCCCTGGCCCTCGGTTTTGGGGTAAAAGAGCGGGGGGACATCGATTTTTTAAAAGGGAAAGCCGACATTGCCGTCATTGGGTCAGAGACCATCCGGCTGGTGGATAGAAAAGGAGTTGGTGCTGTTGGAGAGTTTATTGAAACCCTAAGATAAAATCAAACAAGCCGTAAATGGATATAGGCCCAATTGATTGGCCGTCTTAAAGCTTCTGAAGCTGCTTTCAAGCCTTTCGTGAGCAATTTTGAGTCTTTTGTCGAAAAGCACTTAATGATCCGGCGGGCAATTGATGTCTATGTGTCCCGCCATCTCAATTCACGACACATACGGATAAAGTATTTGGTTAATGATTCGCAGATAATTAGCCGTTTAAATAATAAAAACCATGTGCGTAAAATAAGAATTGGTTTTTATCCAGGTATTTGTGCCGTTGTTCGTTATAAATTTATTCTTAAAGGCTATGAGTAGTTTCGAAAAATCAACGTTGCATTCGTTCCACCGAAACCGAAAGAATTCGAAAGGGCCGTAACAATCTTGGCTTCTTTGGTCTGCCCGATAACATAGTTCAGGCCCTGACATTCCGGATCAATCTTTTCCAGGTTCAAAATTGGCGGGACTTTATCGTTATAAATGGATAATACGGCGGAAATGGCTTCAATTCCTCCGATGGCTCCCAGAGAATGCCCCAACTGAGATTTATTGGCCGTGATGAACGGTTTCTCTTTGCCGGCGCCAAATACTTCTTTAATGGCGGCGGCCTCATTAATGTCACCCTTGGGTGTTGATGTTGCATGGGGGTTAATCAAATCGACGTCGTTCGGTGCAATTTGTGCATCCTCCAAAGCCAGCTTCATGCATCGAATGGCACCGTCCATATTGGGTTCGGTAATATGGCTGGCGTCTCCGGTCATGGCAAAACCGATGACTTCCGCATAGATTTTAGCCCCCCTATTCACGGCATGATCCAAATCTTCCAAGATCAGTATGCCGGATCCATCCCCCATAACAAAACCGTTGCGGTCTATGTCAAAGGGTCGGGAAGCGGTTTGGGGTGTCTGGTATTTTGATGACAGGGCTTTGATAGCATGAAAACCCGCAATCGTTAAAGGTGTAATCGCAGCTTCTGTTCCACCACAGGCAATTGCGTCTTCTTTCCCGAGTTGAATTCTCTGGAAAGCTTCACCAATTGCATGGGAACCGGAAGCACAGGCAGTTGACAGACAGGCATTGGCGCCTTTGGCTTTAAAAGATATACTGATATTGCCGGCAGCCAGATTCGGTATCAGGCGGGGAATTAAAAAGGGCGATACTTTTTTGCCTTTAAAGAAACGTTCAAATTCGGATTCCCAAGTTTTGGGGCCGCCTAAGCCGGAACCGATAATGACGCCGACCCGATCAGGATCGATTTCTCCTTGTTCTAAATTCACTTTGGCATCGGAAATCGCTTCCAGTGTTGCTGCATAAGCATACTGGGTGAAGGTATCCATATATTTAATCTGCTTTAAATCCTCTTTTGAAAAGCCGGGTTTTCTTTGTTTAAGCAGATCTTTAATGTTAAAATTTTTGACTTCTCCGGCAATCAGGGGAAAGTTCTCCGCCAGATTAAACCGCGCTTTAACTTTTTCCAAATCCCCCCACTGTGTAATTTGATCCATGCCGGACTTTCCGGCGATCATGGCCTCCCAAGTCGTGGGCACATCCAGGCCCAGTGAAGTCACCATCCCCAAACCAGTGACCACCACCCGTTTTAATTCTATTATTTTTCTCATTTCTCACCTCTTTTGTACTGATAAATTCGTAAACAGACCGTTTCTTTGGGAAATCCTTAAAAACTATTTTTCGGGTTTTTATCAATTCCGCAACTGGAAACAGCATCCATGAAGGCTTTGATTTTGTCAAGATCCTTTTGGCCGGGGGCCTCCTCCACGCCGGAACTAACGTCTACCCCGTAGGGAACACTCATTTCCACAGCAAGGGCGACATTTTCAGGTGCAAGTCCTCCGGCAATGATAAGTGTGTGCTCTTCGCCGAAACTTTTGGCCAGTTTCCAGTTCCACTCCAGTGCATTTCCTCCCGGAAGTTTTCCTTGGCCGCATTCCACCAGGAATGCCGATGCTTGATATTCTGCAACATCTTTCAGAGACGGTTTGTGGTCGATGAACAAAGCTTTGATCACATGAAGTTTTTCTTTGCGAAGACGGCGAACCAGTGCAGGGGATTCATGGCCGTGGAGCTGTACGGTAGAGAGACGACAGTATTCAACATGCTGCATAATGTCAGAAAAGGTTTCATTGACAAACACACCCACAGTCTTTATCCGTTCCGGCATTGCCGAGCAGATTTCCCTGGCCCGGCCTTGGGTGAGATGTCTCGGACTTTTGGGATAAAAAACACATCCAATGGCATCGACACCGAGTTCCACACATCCTATGGCGTCTTTGATCCGGGTTAGGCCGCAAATCTTAATCCGTGGCCTAAATTTATTTTTTAACATCGTCCGTCACCCAAAATCGATCGTTCATGACAAAAACATTGAAATAACTATATTCATTTGCCGGGGTTTGATGCAAGAATTTAATTTCTTTGTTACATCGATGGTCTTCTTCGGGACATCTTATCCTTGGAGGATTCTAAGAAAATCCTTTGGATTTTGTGATTTAACAAGACTTTCGCCGATTAAAAAGTTCCATATTCCAGAAACTTTTATTTTTTCTATGTCTTTTCGTGTCTGAATTCCGCTGGCCGCCACCGCCACCTGATCGGGACCGAGAAGCGATTTCATGCGGATTGCGGTGCCTATATCAGTTTCAAAAGACCCCAGGTTGCGGTTGTTGATCCCGATCAGGCGGGCCCCTGCCCAAGTAGCCTTTTCAAGATCATCCTCTGAATGAATTTCCACCAGGGCATCCATCTGTAGTTCATCGCATAAACTGAGATAATCTTTGAGCTGTTCCTGTTCAAGGATTCGAACAATAAGAAGAACGGCATCGGCCTGCATAACGGCAGATTCAAAAATCTGGTAAGTGGAAATCAGAAAGTCTTTTCGAAGTACCGGAAGGGTTGTTGTCTCACGAACGATCTTCAAATCTTCAGGGCTTCCCTTAAAATAGAGTTGATCGGTGAGTACAGAGATCGCCGCCGCACCTCCCATTTCATAGTCTCCGGCAAAAGCAACAGGGTCCAGATCCGGACAAATGACGCCTTTGGAAGGGGAGGCCCGTTTGATTTCAGCAATGATATTTACTCCGGAGGGTCCGGGCTTTTCAAGGTTTTTTAAAAACGGGCGTTTTTTTCGAGGTTTGGAGCATTTTTTGCGAAGCATCCGTTCAGGCAAATTTTGTTTTGCCAAAGCGATCTCCCGCTGTTTTTCTTTGACGATTTTACTCAATATGTCTTCAGCCATTAGCCGTTTTCCTGGGTATATTGGATCAATGCTTTCATTTTCTCGGCTGCAGCACCTTCGTCAATGGAAGTTTTGGCCAATCGGATCCCTTGTTTCAAATCATCTGCGGCTTCTGCCGCCACGAGAGCCGCGGCAGTATTAATGAGAACCACATTCCGTCGTGGCCCGGTTTCGCCCCCTAAGATATTTCGGGTAATTTGTGCATTTTCTTCAGGATTACCTCCCAAAAGATCTTTTGGGTCCGCCTGTTGACCAAAAAAATTTTCAGGAAAAATATCATACGTTCGGATAAGACCGTCTTTAAGCTCTGAAACACGGGTGGGTGCACAAACGGTGATCTCATCGAGTCCGTCATGGCCGTGAACCACAAAAGCTCTTTTTGTCCCAAGAAGCTGTAAGGCATTTGCAAACATTTCCGTTAGTTCAGGTGCATATACCCCGAGTAGCTGGCAATTGGCTCCGCCGGGATTCGTAAGGGGCCCCAGCATGTTAAAGATACTGCGTAGCCCCACTTCCTTTCGTGCTTTGGCCGCATATTTCATGGCTCCGTGATAAAGGGGCGCAAAAAGAAAACCAATACCGATTTCATGAATAGCTTCTTCAACAATTTCAGGATCGGTGTCGAGCTTAACACCCAGTATTTCGAGAAGATCTGCGCTGCCGCATCGACTCGATACAGATCGATTCCCATGCTTGGCCACCGTCACCCCGCACCCTGCAACCACGAAAGCGGTTGTGGTGGAAATATTAAATGTCTGGGCGCCGTCTCCACCGGTTCCGCAGGTGTCCACAACTGTTGCGCTGGATGATTGAATCCGCAGCGCTTTCCGGCGCATGGCTCGAGCCGCTCCTGCCAGTTCTTCAAAGGTTTCTCCTTTTGTAGCTAACCCTGCCATCAGTGCGCCGATTTGGGCCTCAGTTACAGAGCCCGAAAAAATATCGGTGATCATTTGAGCCATCTGGGGTTCGGTCAAGTCGTTTCTCCGGACAATTCTGCCAAGATTTTTCTTAAACATAATGAAATTTCCCCTTTTTATCAGTCATCTATCTCTGGTGAATGGTTTTTTGTTTTGTTGATAAAATTTCTCAAAAGCCGTTTGCCCAAAGGTGTCATAATAGATTCCGGATGAAACTGGATTCCTTCTGTTGTGGAATGTTTTTTGTGCCGGACCCCCATAATTTCCCCGTCATCCGCTTCCGAGCTAATTTCCAAACATTCGGGGAAATCTTCCCGGGAGAGCGCCAGGGAATGATAACGCATCGCCTGGAAGGGTTTGTGAATACCATGATATATCATTTTACCATCCCCGTGGATCATGGATGTTTTACCATGCATGAGTCGTTTGGCAGAAACCACTTTTCCACCGAAAACAGCGCCAATGGCCTGGTGGCCGAGGCATACGCCGAGGATGGGGACTCTACCTGAGAAATGTTCCACCGCAGACATTGAAATTCCCGCTGTTTCAGGCCGACCCGGTCCGGGTGATATAACAATGCCTGTAGGTTTCCAGGAGATGAGGTCGGCAATTGAAGCAGCGTCGTTTCGGACGACCTTGACGGAAGTGCCGATTTGTTTCAGGTATTGCACCAAATTGTAAGTGAATGAATCGTAATTATCTATCATTATGATCATTATTTTCTCCCATTCAAGTTTTCCCGGAAATATTTGAGCTGTATTCTTTTTGAACCAACTGGAGTGCTTTCTGCATTGCCATAGCTTTATTGACGGTCTCTTCTCTTTCGCTCTCGGGAATCGAATCGGCAACAATGCCGGCACCGGCCTGTACTGTTAGCGTCCCGTTCTCAATGCTTGCGGTCCGAATAGTAATGGCCATGTCCATGTTCCCATTGAACGAAATATAACCAACAGCGCCGCCGTAGGGGCCTCTGGGGCTTTGTTCAAGCTCTGCGATGATCTCCATGGCCCTTATTTTAGGTGCTCCGGACAAAGTTCCGGCAGGAAAGGTTGCCTGCAGCAGATCCCATGCATCATAATCGGATTTCAGATCGCAGCAGATATTTGAAACCAGGTGCATGACGTGGGAATAGCGTTCGACAATCATCAAGTCGGTGACCTGAACGGTTCCCACTTCTGCAACGCGACCCAGATCATTACGGCCCAAATCCACAAGCATCAAATGTTCGGCCCGTTCTTTTTCGTCGGCAAGGAGTTCATTGGCCAGAGATCTGTCTTCCTGTTCGTTCTTGCCTCTCGGGCGGGTTCCGGCAATGGGTCGAAGGGTGGCAACGCCGGTTTCCAGGCGAACCATCGTTTCCGGGGAAGAGCCCACAAGGGTCATCTCTTCAAGACCAAGAAAATAGAGGTAGGGGGAAGGGTTGATAAATCTCTGGGCCCGATAGAGTGTCCAGGGATCGGGCGAAAAAGCACAGGTAAACGGCTTGGAGATGACAGTTTGAATGACATCGCCGGCCCGGATATATTTCTTAACCTGTTTAACAAGGGATCGAAAATCATCTTTCTCCCACAGTGCTTTCAAAACAAAATCAACTTCATTCGGATAGACATGGTCTTCAGGCACATGCTGTTCCATCTCACCCAGTAAAGATTTAAGACGGTTGGTTGCCTGGTGAAACGCCGCGTCCGGATTCTGGTTTTTTTCCAGAAATGAGGTAACAACCAAGAGTAATGTATGGCGGATATTATCGAATATAAGCAGTTCGTCCGGTATGATGAAATGGGCCAGGGGTTTGTTTTCCGGCAAAAGATTTGGGATTGACTCAAAAAAGGATACCATTTCATAGGTTAAATACCCCACCATTCCTCCCCAAAATCTTGGTAGGCCGGGAACTTGTGCGGGTTGATAACGATTCATCAATTTTCTCAAAACAGCGAAGGGATCCTTGTTGTGGGGGATCTGTCTGGATAATCCGTTTTCACGGACTTCCACAAATTGCGGAAATATTCGAATATGCGTTCTTGCGGAGACGCCTAAAAAACTATATCTTCCCCATCGTTCACCGCCCTCAACGCTTTCAAACAGAAAGACGGAGTTGTTATTTTTATAGTTTTTTCTCAAGAGGGATACCGGAGTTTCCGTATCGGCCAGCACCTCCATACATACCGGAATGACATTGGCTTCTTCTGCCAGGTTGCGAAACTCATCTATGTTGGGGAATTCATTGATCAGCATGGATTTTCCTTTCTAAAAAACCAAAAAAAGCCGTGAAAAATTCCACGGCCTGTTCGAAGTCAAAAAAAAAGACCGTGGGTTTGAGCTGCCCTTGGTCCTTTGTAGATTTTTAAATTATACGTAAATTGATCAAGTCCTTGGGGCAGACCCGTTGATTTGGGTTTGCCACCACCAGTATTTGATATCGATCTTTTTTAATGTTTTTTGGATATTGTTGTCATTCATTTTTTTCACCGGATTTGATTTTCAAATTTATCCTTAATAAAAAGCATTTGTCAAGATTTTTTAAATCTTTGAAAAAAATATCTAAATGAAAGTTGGAATCGTTTTCTCCATAGGCTAAATCGATATACAGTTGGACAAAAACATATTGAAAAAAATCTTGACAAGGCCGAGTCGGTTTCAGTAGCTTTAGTATGAATCATAAAAAAGTGTTTTAAATATAAAAAAAAGATGGAAACTTTAAGGAAACAAAAATATTGTTGGCGCTGGTGGCAGATAACCGGAAGGAAGGAATGTGCCGACCGGTTCAAGTTTGCTTGAGCCATTAGCATGACGGATAATTAAGGACCGTGGGCACTTTGAAGCTCACGGTCTTTTTTTTTGAGAAGATTCTGCAGCTTAATGCAGGGAGATTTAATCAAAGGCCAAGGAGGCAGGTGATGCTGATTGTTATGGATAAGAAAGCCAAGCAGGCGGAGATCGATGCCGTGGTGGCAGCTATTGAACAAAGAGGGTATGCGGCGCGTCCGATTCCAGGAGGAGAACGGGTGTCCATCGGGATTTTGAACAATAAAGGACACGTTGAGGCAGCTCCGTTTTTGAGTCTGCCTGGGGTCAAGGATGCCATCCATGTTACACGTCCATATAAACTCGTAAGTCGAGAAATCAAATCTGAAGATACCATAATAAAGATCCATGATATATCTATCGGCGGTGACAGCCTGACCATTATCGCCGGACCCTGTGCCATAGAGAATGAATTACAAGCCTTGACAATTGCCGACCACGTTCGGAGCAGCGGTGCACAGCTTTTCAGAGGAGGAGCCTTTAAACCCCGAACATCGCCGTATTCATTTCAGGGGCTTGGGGAAGACGGACTGAAAATATTGTCAAAAGTTCGTGAAAAAACCGGGATGCCGGTGGTCACGGAAGTGATGGATTATGAAACTTTCGATTTGGTGGAAGAATATACTGATGTCATCCAAATCGGCACAAGAAACATGCAGAATTTCAGTTTGCTGCGGAGAGCGGGTCGGTCCGGCAAGCCGATTTTGCTCAAAAGGGGCATGGCTGCAACCATCGATGAATGGCTGATGGCGGCTGAATACATCTTAGAAGGTGGAAATTCCCAGGTAATTTTGTGCGAAAGGGGGGTCCGGACCTTTGCCAATCACAGCCGAAATACCCTGGATCTTTCCGCTGTTCCTGTTGTTCTTAAAGAAACCCACCTTCCGATTATTATCGATCCCAGCCATGCGGCGGGTCGTCGAGACCAGGTAGTACCACTGAGCCGTGCCTCTGTTGCCGTGGGGGCACATGGACTGATGGTGGAAGTGCACCATGCTCCGGATGAGGCGCTCAGTGATGGTGCCCAGTCTCTTTATCCAAATCAATTTGAGAAGATGTGCCGCCAGGTTCAATTGATTTATGACGATTTGAACCGCAACGTTCAAAAAACACTGCCGTAACCTTTGAATGAAAAAATGATGGGGAGTTCAGCTTTTTATGATTATAGAGATACTTGCCACAGGTGATGAGATCCTGACCGGCGCCGTAGTCGACACCAATTCAGCGCATATTGCACAGGCGCTGATGGGTATTGGACTTCGCGTCGTTCGTCAAAGCTGTGTCGGTGACCACATGAATCATTTGGTTTCAACCCTCAAAGAGATCGCAATCCGAGCAGATGTTGCTGTTGTAACCGGGGGGCTTGGCCCCACTACAGATGATATTACTACGGAGGCGGCTGGAAAATCAGCAGGTGCAGAACTTATTCTGAACCGGTCGGCACTTCGTTCGGTTGAAGATTATTTTAGGGCCAGAAATCGACCCATGAGCACTTCCAACAAAAAGCAGGCCATGCTCCCATCAGGTGCCGAATCGATTTATAACCCTGTTGGAACGGCACCCGGATTCACTTTAAGGATAGCGAAATGTTTGTTTTATTTTCTTCCCGGAGTTCCTTCTGAAATGCACAGAATGCTTTCAGATTCTGTTCTTCCGTCCATAGAGACCCTTCGGGGCGTCGGAAATGAACTCAACAGGGTCAAAACCATATCAACATTCGGCCTGACAGAGTCGGCAACAGTTGAACGGATGAGGGGCTTTTCAGCTGGATTTTCGGGATTAAAACTGGGCTTTCGCGCGAAATTTCCTGAGGTCCAGATAAAACTTTACGGCTCGGGCAAGGATAATAAGACACTGGATGAACTTATGAACAAAGCCGCTGGATCGGTTCTAAAGACAATCGGAGAAAATGTTTTTTCCGTTGACGGCATGTCAATGGGAGCTGTTGTCGGCAGACTTCTTACAGAAAAAAAAGCGACCCTGGCCGTTGCAGAGAGTTGTACCGGGGGGTTGATCTCCCATCTGCTTACCAATATTCCGGGGAGTTCGAAATATTTCCTCTTATCAGGGATTACCTATTCAAATGACGCCAAAACAAAGATGTTGGATGTGTCGCCGGAGGTCCTAAAACGGTTCGGAGCTGTTCACGAAAAAACAGCAGAGAAGATGGCCGGGGGTGTAAGACGAATCTCCGGAGCCACTTACGGCCTTTCAGTCACCGGCATCGCAGGACCGGGTGGGGGAACCGACGATAAACCTGTGGGGACTGTCTGGATAGGTATTGCCGACGCCTGTTCTGCCCGGGGATTTCGGTTTTATTTTCCGTTCAACAACAGGTCGAAAAATAAAAAAATATTTGCCATGAAAGCCCTCGACATCCTTCGTCGGGAGCTTATGGGATAAGTTGAGCGTTGAATTCATGACTTTTTACGGGATCATCAATGTTCCGGAAAAACATTTTTGGAACCATAACGCCGCATTCAGAACAAAATTTTCCTGGTGTCTTTTGTCGCTCATGGGGTGGTCACCGTTTTGTTGAATGACCAATTTTTTAGGATTTCCGGCCTTTTCATAAATCTCATGGGCATTGGACAAAGGGACAAGTTTGTCGGAATCACCGTGTATAATTAAAATGTGGTGAAGATTTTCGAGCCCCTCTGAAATATCCCACTGAAGCGCTTTTTTATCAAACGTTGGATTCATGGAATCTGTATCGTCAGAATTTGACTGGGATTCCGTTATGGAGGCGGTGCGAACAGGGGAGGCAAAGGTGACCAGCGAATCGATATTAAAATGCGCAGCTGCCGCCATACAGACAGCACCGCCCATGCTGCTTCCAAAAAGGCTGATCCGGTCATCGGTATCTTTTCTGAGTTGAATTGTTTTGATTGCGCTGATAAGGTCGTTACACCGGGCCTCTAAAGATGTAACTTCTTTAAAAATGCCCTCGCTTTGGCCGCAACCGCGATGGTCGAATCTGAAAAATGCAATGCCCCGTGCATTGCAAGCTTTTGCCAGAGCGATCTGTTTTGGAGAATCGCTGGTGCTAAACAGTCCGTGGGAACCGATAACAACCGGCGGCATGAGGATACCCGGATGGTGAAGAACGCCTCTGAGAGAAAACCCGTTGGATGTGAACGTGATGTTTCTTTGATCCATACTTGGTTTATCTCATAAATCGTGATATTTATCAATTCTTTAAATCCTAACCCGGACAAGCCGGCCTCCGGCTCGGAGAGAACCAAAAATATTTGCCACCAAGACACGAAGACCCGCCCGCCTCGCCTAAGGCGAAGCCGATGGCGGGCAGGCACAAAGGATATATTTATTATTCTTTCTTAGTGCCTTGGTGCCTTAGTGGCAGAATATAAAAAATGTTTGCGGTCTGTGATCTTTTATGACTGAACGAGTACAAAAAATGAAAGTAAAAAAAGGTCAACTGTTAGAACTCGATATTTCCGGGATCGCCTTTGGCGGAAAAGGCCTGGCAAAGGTCGACGGGCTTACGGTTTTTGTCGATAAAACAGCCCCCTTGGATACCGTTATTGCCCGCATCGTTAAAAGAAAAAAACAGTATGCAGAAGCTCGTGTTGAAACGGTTTTAAAAGCCTCACCGTTCAGAGTCGATCCTCCATGCATCTACAGCGGTTTTTGCGGCGGCTGCAAGTGGCAGTTTTTAAGTTACGATAAACAGCTGGTTTATAAACAACAGCATGTTGAAGAATCCCTTAAACACATCGGGAATATTCACGACGTACAGGTGCATCCTGCAATGGCTTCCCCTTTGATTTTTGAATATCGAAACAAGATGGAGTTTTCTTGTTCCGACCGTAGATGGTTGTTGCCGGATGAAATGGACCAAGAGAATGTTGACAGGGGTTTTGCCCTTGGACTTCATGTGTCGGGAACATTTTACAAAGTTTTGGATACCCAAGCATGCCTACTTCAACCCGGGCTCGGCAATCCGATCCTCGATGACGTAAGAACATTTATCAGAAATTCGGATGCCCCTGTTTATGGACTCCGGAGTCATATTGGCTTTTGGCGTTTCCTTATGCTGAGACATTCTGTGGCTTACGACCAATGGATGGTAAACATTGTCACGGCAGAAGAAGATCGGAACGTGGTAAAGCCGCTTTCCGATAAGCTGATGGAAACTTATCCTCAAATCGTATCGGTGGTAAACAATGTCACTTCACGCAAAGCAGGTATTGCTATAGGCGAACGTGAAATTTTACTTTCCGGGCTGACCTGTATCAAGGATAAAATCGGAGAGTACGAGTTTGAGATATCGGCAAACTCTTTTTTTCAGACCAATACCCGGGGTGCTGAACTTTTGTACAAAACCGTAAAGGAATACGCAGGTTTAACCGAGCAGGAGACGGTTGTGGACCTCTACAGCGGCACAGGAGCAATTGCCATATATCTATCCGGATCCGCTAAAAAAGTGATCGGTATGGAAATCGCTGAAAGTGCGGTAAACGATGCAAGGAACAACTGTCGCTTGAACGGGGTTTCAAATTGCAGCTTTATCCTTGGGGATATAAAAGAAGGACTTAAGAAAATTACGTCTTGCCCCGATGTAATGATTATCGACCCTCCCAGGGCCGGCATGCACAAGGATGTTGTTCGCCGGATTATTGATATGGCTCCCGGAAGAATCGTTTATGTGTCCTGCAATCCCTCTACCATGGCAAGAGATCTGGACTTGTTAAAAGAGAGTTACGCTGTTCAGGAAGTCCAGCCCGTTGACATGTTTCCACATACATATCACATCGAGTCCGTGGCCAGGCTTGAACTGAAATGAGCAATAGATTCATTTTTCGACGGTGAAGATCCTCGCCTTGAAGGGTTTGGGTTCTCCCTGACGGGAGCGCTTCCCCGGCGGAGAACGGTCCGGTCAATTACTTAAAATGAAAGTATATTGGTATGCCAAGGAAATCAAAAAATGATTTGATAAAAGTCCCTCCCAGATACTGGGATGATTTAAAAAATTTGGATATGAACCGGGTGCGTGAACGTTCCCTTGCCATATCCCATTATTCCGGGGGGCTGCTGATTCCTTTTTTAAACAATAATGTCCTGGTGGACATTGAAAACCGGTGTCTTTGGCGAATATACCCGGACCGGGATGAAAAAATAGACAACTCCCTTTTGGAACTGGTGGTTCTGGTCTATCTGCTGAATGTAACTTCCGATCTGATCAGCAGAGAAATGATCAGCGTCAGCGACCTTAAAGACGCTCATTTTTTTCAGGGGCCCCATACCCTGAAAAAAGGTCCTATTTTAAACCGGTACGGCAAAGACCTCACGGGGTTTAAAATAGCCGCCGAAAGCCTGGCCGGCGAGTTTCTGGACCTTGCCGACGCTGCCTATAAATTTTCACCCCTCCCCAAGATTCCCCTTTACTACCTCTTATGGGAAGGAGACGATGAATTTGACCCGCACCTGTCCATTCTTTTTGATCGATCCATTGAGCGCCATTTTACGGCGGACGCCGTATGGGGATTGGTCAATTTGGTTTCAAATGAGCTTTTAACGGCCGGTCAGTCCGGGTAACCGTATGCTGGCTTCTAAAAGTTCCCGGCATCTTTGACTTTCACTCATTTAGGGTATGATTCATTCATGGATGCAGCGGCGGTGTTTGTGGGGAAAATTGTCCTGTCTAAAGCGTGACTAAAAGTTTCTGCCCAGGATAAATAACAGATTTGCCGTTTAGTTTGTTAAGAATTCGCATATTTTTCACCGTCAAACCATACTGCCTGCTGATGCCCCAAAGTGATTCACCTGAATTGACCGTATGATAATGCTTCTTCGACAATTTCTTGAAAACTTTTGAAGACTTGAATGATTCAAATTTCCGGGATTTTTTTTCGGCAATCCTTTTTGGAGCGGGATTAAAGGGTTCACCGGACTTAGGGGATTCAACGTAGTTGTTGTTCTTCCATTGTCCCACATATTTGCTGCCGTCAGAAAATGTATAAGTTCCTTTCCCATTTCGCTGTCCGTCCTTAAACAGCCCCACGTATTTACTATCATCAGGATGAATATAGGTGCCTTTTCCATGCCGCCGATTATTCTCAAATTGTCCCACATATTTACTGCCGTCAGAATAAATATAAGCACCTTTTCCGTGCCGTTGATTATTCTTCCATTGTCCCTCGTATTTACTGCCATCCGGATAGGTCAGAATCCCTTGCCCATTTAACTGGCCGTTTCTCCACTGGCCCACATATTTAATCCCATGGGAGTACGTGTAGGTGCCTTGTCCATTGTCACAATCACCATTTATACACTGACCAAAGACATTTGCCGAATAAAAAGAGATAAGTAATAACAATATCAGATGTTTCATGTCTTAACCTCCTTTTGTGTGCTTTCTATCAAGATGAAAAGTGATTTAATGGACATATTGCAAACATTTCATAATGTCCTGGAAGATAAAATATGGACGGTTATTTATTCGAACATTTATTCTACACGAAAAATTATGATCAAGAATAGGTTGAAGTTCGGGTCGCAAAAGAGATCGGTGAATCAAGAGAGGGTGCCCAATGGAAATCGAATCGAGACGGCGTATTGATTTTAACAGAGAGTCAGCAAAAAAAATATTGCACAAGCTAGTGGGCACGAGCGAATTCTAGCATATTAAGACCTTTTTTCTTTGGGTTGATCTTGTAGCAGTCCGAACACTTCGCGAAGAAGCCGTCTGTTGGGCGCTTAAATAATGCACCGCCCTGTAAGCCGAACCCCCCTGAGGTAGATGTAATATGGATGGTTACATCGTACCCGCAGTCTGAACATGTGCTTTTTAATACAATGGTTGATTTCCCTGAATTGGCCTCAAATTTTTTCCTTAACATATCGATCATGAGTGGCAACCTCCCTACAGCTGTTGACCCTTTTTGTTTAAAAAAAACGATTAGGTTGACATGTGTCCCATTCCCTTGGGGCAGGATGGTCAATTCGACCGTCTCGGTTTTAATCTTCTGTCAACCCCGCTTCTCCTCTCCTTGCCGGATCTGCGTTCAGGGATATGCATGGTATAGGAGAATTGTCGCCGATCAATTTCCAAACGCCGGCCGCCGTTGTCCCTGGTAAATGATGTCATAAATTCACAAATATTATAGAGCCTCTTTTCCTATCCAAGGAGCCTGCAAAGAAAAGCGGCTTTGTGTCTGTTCCATTACCAAACACAGTTTTTGGCTCTGAATTTTTATGAAAAAAATCTTTTGCGGAATATTTAATCATTATATCATGAAGTTGCAATTTATTGGTGTCAAGCTAAATTATATATAAATTATATATAATTTAGCTGAATTAGGACATATTGTGGGTTATTAAAACAAATTACCATATATTGTGCACCGACAAATCCATAAGCTGAATAAAATCGACCTGTTCTATTACAATGCAGATTTAAGTACCTTTAAACAGGCAACCCAGGACATTTTAAAAAATCACCAAATTACGTATATTTTAGGTACAACCCGGGATCAGACTCGGTTTCAATTTGGCGGTACCCGGCGTCAAGAGGATAATGAGGTGGGAAATGGGTTTGACAAAACGTTAATAAAACAATATTCATTTTTGGTTAGGAAAACCATCCTGTTTATACGAGGTTTTTGGGTCGTAATTTGGTGGTATAAAGGGGCAGGGGATAGAGTCAACTATCTAAAGTTACAAAAAATGTGGCGGAAGTGCATGGGAATCGAACCCACCCGAGACGGTTTTAGCGCCTCACACCGGATTTGAAGTCCGGGAGCCTCACCAGTAAGCTGCGCACTTCCGTTATGGAGCCGAGTCGTATCATAATATGTGTCGAATTTTTGTCAACATTTTTGTGTGGCAAAAAACGTTTCGAAAGGCAATGACAAAATCATGGTCAATAAAGGACGATTGGCGGAGACTTTTAAATTTCTCGTTCAAATCGACAGCGTCTCAAGAGAAGAAGGGGTGATGGCCGGTGAAATCAGGAAAATACTTGATCTCATGGGCGCAGAAACATTTGTTGACAGTGCCGGTGATAAGACCGGCGGCAATACGGGTAATCTTATTGCCAGATTCTCTGGGAATGTCCAGGCGCCACCGCTTCTGCTAAATGCCCACATGGATACCGTAGAGCCCGGAAAAGGCATCACTGCTGTTCTGGAAAACGGAACGTTTACAAGTGACGGAACGACAATTCTGGGGGCGGACGATAAAAGTGCCATTGCCATTTTATTGGAAACCCTGACAATTCTGAAGGAGAACGCTCTCCCCTATGGTCCCATTGAACTTGTCCTGACCGTTTGTGAAGAGATTGGTCTTCTGGGTGCCAAACACCTTGATTTAAGCCTTATCACCGCTGAATACGGTTATGCACTGGATGCAACTGATACGGAAGGCATCGTTACACGGGCGCCTTCTGCCAACCGTCTTGAATTCGAAATTCACGGGAAAGACGCACATGCCGGTGCTGCGCCTGAAAAAGGTATAAATGCCATTTTACTGGCATGTAAAGCCATTGCTGAGCTGGAACTGGGGCGGATCGACCGTGAAACAACCTGCAACATCGGTATCATCGAAGGCGGTATCGCTATCAACATCGTGCCCAACCTCGTAAGGGTCAAGGGTGAGGTGAGAAGCCATGATGAAGAAAAACTCCATAAAATTACAGACCAAATCGTATCGACCTTTAAGGAAGTTGTTGAAAATTATAAAAGCGACGCAGCCGGCGATGGTCTTCCTCGGCTTGAGGTTAACATTGAAAAAGATTTTTCCCGTACTTACATTCAAGATGATCACCCGGTTGTAAAACTCGCTAGTAAAGCGGCTAAAAACCTGGGAAGAAAAATGGTTACCAAGACAACCGGCGGTGGTGCTGATGCAAATGTATTTTTTGAAATGGGAATATTGACGGGTGTTCTGGGCACGGGAATGCGGGATATGCACACTGTGCGGGAATCGGTAAAGCTCGATGATATGGTCCGTACAACTGAACTTTTACTCGAGATCATCCGGCTTCATGCCATCGGCATTAAATAGATGGTCGACTCTGTGATTTTTCGATTTGTGAAACCTTTCGCCCTAAAAGGTGTATATTCAACCTTTCGACAGTGCTTCGCTTCGACAAACTCAACCGGCAAACGGGCTGGAATCAACGGAACACCGGCCGAACGATCTTAAGGAACTTAACGGAAAAAAACCATGATTGCTTATTTTGACTGTTTTTCCGGCATTAGCGGAGATATGACCTTAGGGGCATTTATAGACCTCGGAGTTCCCGTAAAATGGCTCAAAGACAGCATAGAAAAAATACCATTATCCGGATTTGATCTTTCTGTTTCTACGGTATCACGCAATGGGATTCAGGCTAAAAGTGTGGATGTCCGTGTTGTAGATGACGTAGAATCGAAGGATTATGCAGAGATAACATCAATGATAGAAAAAAGTTGTTTATCCCCGAACATCAAGCAAAAGAGTCTTGATATTTTTGAAAAGATTGCAGATGCCGAATCCGCGATTCACGGATGTTCCAAGGAAAACGTCCATTTCCATGAAGTGGGTGGTATTGATGCTATTGTCGATATAGTGGGCACAGTGCTTTGCGTGGATTATTTGGGGATAACCCGGGTAATATCTTCAAGGATTCCGTTGGGAAAGGGATTTGTTTCCTGCCAGCATGGAACACTCCCGGTTCCGGCACCGGCGACCCTTTGCATTCTTAAAGGGGTACCTGTCTATGGCACCCAAATTTCCCAGGAGCTTGTCACGCCAACGGGTGCTGCAATCATCGTTGCCCTTGCTGAATCTTTTGAAGAAATGCCGGACATGATTATCGAAAAAACAGGTTACGGTGCCGGAAAACGTGAACTGAAACCAATACCGAATCTATTGAGGATCATCACCGGGAAAGAATTCATTCATCAAAAAGACGCTATTTCAGTTATCGAAACCTCCATCGACGATATGAATCCGGAAGTCTTTGGGTTTCTGATGGATCGTCTGTTTGAAAATGGTGCCCTTGATGTCTACTGGATTCCGATTTTCATGAAAAAAAACAGGCCGGGTACCATGGTTCAGGTTTTGTGTCCGAAAGATCGCCGGGAAATAATGATCGACTGCATCTTGTCGGAGACCACTTCTTTGGGCGTAAGATACTATGATGCCAAAAGACGAGTGCTGGCTCGGGAATCAGTCCTCATGGAAACAACCTACGGTAAAATATCAGTAAAACGGATTGTAGCGCCGAACGGAAGTATTCGTATGGCTCCCGAGTATGAAGTATGCAGGAAGATCGCTCTTGAAAAAAATATACCCATCAGAATCGTATATGATACCATTGTACAATCTTTGGGTAACTCAATTTGATGAGGATAATTTCAGGTTTTAAATAGAAGCTATTGGAAACTGAGGATATGATATTTCAATACTATTTCTTGACAAAAAAGGAGTCACCCTATAGAGACAAGCCATGAATTATAAACAGAAATCGGTCATGTTTTTTGCGACCGGATGTTTTATCGGGAACATCTCTTTTGCTCCCGGAACTTTTGGATCTATTCTGGGACTTGCCCTTTGCTTTCTTCTTTCTAAAATCGAATTTGCAGTTGCAGTCATCCTAACCATACTGTTTATTTTTTTTGCCATATGGATGGCTCATGAGGCAGAAATAATATTAAAGTCAGAAGATCCCGGTTGTATCGTCATCGATGAAATTGCAGGTATGTTGGTGACCCTCATCGGCCTGCCGTTTAACATGATTTCCGTTCTTACAGGTTTTTTGATTTTCAGAATCCTGGATATCTGGAAACCGTATCCAATTCGATTCATCGAAAGAAAATTATCCGGTGGAGTCGGTATTGTTATGGACGATATCGTGGCGGGCATTTTGGGAAATATTATTTTAAGAGTTTCATTTAGTGCGTTTAAAACCCCTTAATAACATAATGTTATCAGCTAAACATGAATCGATACTTTAACATTCAAACGAGATGTTTAAACAAAGTTTAATTAGAAAGGATCCAGCGTAAACTTGAAGACAAAGCATTCCATTAAAAACAAAGTCCGGAAGAAGAAAAAGAGCGGTCTTCGGGAAAATATTGAAGCGATTCTTGTGGCCATTGTACTGGCCTTGTTTATCCGTACGTTTGTCATTCAGGCATTTAAAATTCCTTCGGGCTCCATGAAAGAGACACTTCTTATCGGAGATCACATCCTGGTCAATAAATTTATTTACGGTATCAAAATACCATTTACACAAAAAACAATTATCCCCATCAAAACCCCTAAGAGTGGAGATATTGTCGTTTTTGAATTCCCCGAAGACCCTGAAAAGGATTTTATAAAACGGGTCATCGGCGTAGCAGGAGATGTGGTTGAAGTCCATGATAAGAAGGTTTACGTGAACCATAAGCTCCTAAATCATGACCATGGCATTTATACCGATCCCTATTCCTTCCCGGCAAGTGTTCAACCCAGAGATAATTTCGGACCGGTTAGGGTTCCCCCAAACTCGTTTTTTGTCATGGGAGACAATCGTGATCAAAGCTATGACAGCAGGTTTTGGGGGTTTGTCAGTTTAAAGGCAGTTAAAGGCAAAGCCTTAATCATCTATTGGTCCTGGGACAAAATAAACTTCGGGGTCAGGTGGAAAAGAATCGGGCATATATTGGAATAGCACAGGCGAATCATTCACCTTACGGCGTATTGCAGTAAACATCCTGGTCCAGAGGGCTCTGCTTTGGGCTACCCATAGAAGGGGATTTTTCCTTAGATCAAATGCCTATTTATCCCGTATTAAACGGGGAAGTCGAGGAAAGCGCTTTTGGCGCAAATCATTTTCCACTTAAATTGAAAGTGCCAAGGGCACATACATCACTTTAGTTCACTTCAAACTTTAGTCACTTTCAAGCTTACTGCTTTTGCAGCCAGAGGCAATTGCTTCTGATCTGCCCCAGAGAACCAGGTTTTTAAAGATAAAATAAAAAATGACGCCCCCATTGAGCGAACGTTTTGGGTAGCCCAGATCCGAAGCAGGATTGCAAGGTCAAACAACATCGAATTTGTAAAAATGGCGGCGATATTGCCGGGCGGAGGTCATGATCAGACAACCAACGATATTACCGTCTGTAGGGTTTTTTTGTCCGGTAACAGGAGGAAGGCATAGTGTTGACGGTAATTAAGGGCGGAAGGGTAATCGATCCCGGAAATTTAGACGGCGTCATGGACATCTTTATAAAGGATGGTAAGATCGTTGAAATTAAAACAGATGGTTCGGCAGACAGTGGATACCCTGAGTCAAAAACCATTGACGCATCCGGTAAAATCGTTATCCCCGGCCTCATTGATATGCATGTCCATTTGAGAGAGCCCGGTTATGAGTATAAAGAGACCATCGAAACCGGATGCCGGTCCGCTATAGCCGGGGGGTTTACATCGGTTTGCTGTATGCCGAACACAAAGCCGGTCAACGATTGCAAAGCGGTTACGGAATTTATATTAACCAAAGGCCGGGAAGCCGGCACAGCTCGCGTTTATCCGGTTGCCGCAATCAGTAAGGGATCAACAGGAGAAGACCTTTGTGAATACGGAGAGTTAAGGGCTGCGGGAGCTATTGCCGTCTCCGACGACGGAAACCCGGTGACGAACAGTCGGCTGATGCGCAAAGCTCTGGAAAAGGCCAAAGAATACCAACTCCCGGTTATTTCCCACTGTGAGGATTTTAATCTGGCGGCAGGCGGTGTTATGAATGAAGGTGCGGTTGCCGCCGGCATGGGCCTGGCAGGAATACCCAATGTTTCAGAGAGCATTATGGTTTTAAGGGATATCGCACTGAGTGAATTGACCGGAGCTGCCGTCCATATCGCCCATGTCAGCACCATGGAATCGGTCCGGGCCATAAGGGATGCCAAAACAAGAGACGTGCCGGTCACTGCCGAAACCGCTCCCCATTATTTTACCCTTACCGATGCGTCTGTGAAAGGGTACAATACAAATATGAAAATGAACCCGCCTTTACGTTCCAGCCATGACAGAGAGGCCGTTCGTCAGGGACTTGCCGATGGAACCATCGATGTTATTGCCACCGATCATGCGCCGCATTCTTCCATTGAAAAATCGGTGGAATTCCACCAGGCTCCTTTTGGTATCATCGGGCTCGAAACCGCCCTTTCTCTGGGGCTGAATTTGGTTGATGAAGGGATCTTAACTCTTACAAGCCTCATTGAAAAAATGTCGACGAACCCTGCCCGGATACTTGGACTGGAAAACGGCTTAATCGTTGGTCAACAGGCTGATATAACAATAATCGACTCTGAAAAACCGTACCGTGTAAACGCCGACACATTCAAATCTCTTGCCCGTAATACCCCTTTTGATGGCTGGGATTTGAGGGGAAAAACAGTATTAACAATGGTCGGCGGGAAAATCGTGTATCAAGATCAATGACTGGCGTACTGCCCAACAACAACTGATAACAAATGACCAAAAACCCGAGTAAAATACGTTCCGCTGTTACGAGGGCAAATTTTATGGGACAGGTAACTGACCAATGACAAACAACACACCGCATATACTGGTAGTCGATGATGAGCTCAGCATGCGCGAGTTGCTGGAGGTTTTGCTGGGCATGGAAGGGTATAGGGTTTCATGCGCCGAAAATGGCCGCAAGGCTATATCCATAATTAAAAAGACTAAATTTGATCTTTTGCTTTGCGACATTAAGCTGGGGGACATGACCGGCATAGACATCTTAAAAGCATCAAAGGGTCAGGATCCAAATACTGTGGTCATCATGATTTCAGCTTTTGCCACCACTGAAGCTGCTGTTGAAGCCATGAATGAAGGTGCATACGATTTTGTTCCAAAACCGTTTGACAATGAAGAACTTAAACAGACCATCAAAAATGCACTGGCTCTAAAAACTATCGAGCATGAAAAACAGATCCTCGATGACGAGTTCAAAAGAACCCGTCAATTTGGAAAGATTATCGGCAACAGTCCGAGCATGAAAAATATCTACAACCTTGTCCGCCAGGTGTCCAATACCAAGACAAATATTCTTATCACCGGGGAAAGTGGAACCGGCAAAGAATTGATCGCAAAAGCCATTCATGAAGAAAGTGACCAGAGTGAGGGACCGTTTGTTGTCGTGAACTGTGGGGGCATTCCGGAAACATTGATGGAAAGCGAGCTTTTTGGGCATAAAAAAGGTTCCTTTACAGGGGCGACCCAGGATAAAAAGGGGCTGTTTGAGGTTGCCGATCAAGGAACCATCTTTCTGGATGAAATTGGGGAACTCACGCCTCCGATACAGGTGAAGCTGCTAAGGGCGGTACAGGAAAAGGCTTTTAAACCTGTTGGGAGCAATGAAGATATTTCAGTGGATATAAGAATCGTCTCTGCAACCAATAAAAAACTGGAAGATGAGGTTATCGCAGGGAACTTCCGGGAAGATCTTTTTTATCGCCTGAACGTCATCGAGATACGGGTACCGCCGCTCAGAGAGAGAAAGAGCGATATTCGTCTTCTTGCCCAGCATTTTCTGGATAAATATTCCCGGGAAATGGGCAGAGAAGTAACCAAAATTTCATCTTACGCCATAGATCTTTTAACTAAATACGATTTTCCCGGAAATGTCCGTGAACTTGAAAATTTGATGGAACGAAGCGTGGCACTTTCAAGCACAAACATTATTCTCCCGGACAGCCTGGCCCTTTCATTGCACAAAAGAAGGTGGATCGAGGGGATTCAAAACCGACGGTTCGATCTGGACGAGGTGAGAAAAGGGGTCTCACTGGATGTCATTCTGGAGGAAATCGAAAAGGCATATCTGGAAAAGGCACTTGAGTGTACTAACGGTAAAAAGCAAGAGGCGGCCGAACTGCTGGACATCAGCTTTCGTACGTTTCGCTATCGCCTGAACAAACTGGGAACAGATTGATGACAAATATTATTTTTTATGACAATAATTGTCATGTTGAATTAACTTTTGACATGTCGGCGCTTAAAAAGAGGATGCTATATCCGTTTAAATACACGAGGTTAAACTATTAAAAAACGAAAAATCGGTCCATGGCATGCTATTTGCTACCTGTAAGATTAACTTTAAAAAACTTAATCACAAATCATCGTCCAAGGAGGTGGTAGAAACAACCAAGAAGAGATTTACAAAATGCTATTAATTTAAGATTTAGTTTTTCAAATAGTAAAATTTTAAACAGGTCAACAAATAGTAAAAAATTAAGGAGGACCGACATGCTTCAAAAACTAAGAAAAAAAGACCAAAAAGGTTTTACACTCATCGAATTGATGATCGTTATTGCGATTATCGGCATCCTGGCAGCCATTGCCATTCCCAACTTTCTGTCCTATCGGACCAGAGGGCAGAATACCGCGGCCCAAAGTGCAGCCAAGAATTTTTACAATACAGCCATGGCTTACTTTGCAGATGTATCCACTTCAGGTACCAGCGTAGCACCTTCTGATAGTGCGATTAATTTTCAACTTGATAGTAACATTGGTGTTACCGGCGGTCCGATGACGGAAACTGATGGCGTTATCGA
>PVMK01120187.1_pt1 | contig 94625 bp, 92 predicted proteins | sample 1853481 | NCBI WGS metagenome assembly PVMK01 (sample SAMN08533507, study PRJNA380276) | Marine sediment metagenome, whole genome shotgun sequencing project.
TTGGCCATAGGGGCCATTAAACAAATCAAGTCCTTGGGATTAAAAGTGCCCCAGGATGTTGCTATGGTAGGATTTAGTAATTGGGAGATTTCCGAGATGTATGAGCCATCGCTTACTACTGTGAGACAACCCGGTAGGAAAATGGGGGCAACGGCCATGAACATGTTATTGGAAAGGATTGAAAACGGGGGAGGGGAATACAGAACAAAGATATTAGCCACTGAATTGCTGATACGGGAATCTTCCGTCCGGTCATGATTAAAATCCCAGGCTTAAACCTATGGTGAAGGTCCTGGAAGTGAAATAAGTATTTCTTCTTTCAATACCAGGTGCCAATGCGTCATCCTGAGGACCAAAGAAATCTCCAGTATCAACGTATCTTACTTCAGGATCGATCCCTTGGTAATCTGTTATGGTAAACAAATTCTGACCTGCTATATACAGTCTGATATTACTAAACGAACTGCTATTTGACATATCGAAGTTGTAACCTATAGACATATTGTCCAGCTTAAAGAAACTTGCGCTCTCAACATGAATACTATTCACTAGAGCCTTCTTAACATCGGGGTTAAAAAATTTGGTATTTACAATGTTGTGTTGGACTGTAGTGGATTCAAGGTTTTCGTAGAATCCTCTATAACTGTTTAAAAGATCATGTCCGAAGGAGCCCCTGAAGAACAGGGAAGCATCCCAACCTCCCCCAAGTGAGAAGGAGTTGTTCCAACCCAGGGTGAAATCAGGAAGTCCATTCCCGATCACCTGCCGGTCGTCATCGCAGTTACAGACCATTCCGTCACCATTGAGGTCCTCGAATATTGGTACACCATTGGCATCAACGGAAGTGCCATCCCAAACAGGTCCCCAAAGATCACCTAAAGGTTCTCCTTCTTTTACCCTTACAAGTTCCGTATTACTCTGTCCGGGTCCTCCCATATTAGCACGGAATAGCACGCCGCCTTCACCAAATGAAAGATCACCGGAAGTTAAACTTTCAACCGTAGTATTGAATGTCGAGAAGTTAAATTTTAAGTTATACTTAAAACTGGAAGTATTAACAGCGCTCCAGTCGATGGCAAATTCAAATCCGTTACTTCTCAACTCCCCTATATTTACTTCCGTTACCGGAAACAAATTTGGTGGAATTGGCACGTTTACCGGAAGGATCATATCTTCAATGGTGCGTATGTAATAATCCATGGTACCACTGAGTTTTCCATTGAACAGCACAAAATCCAATCCGATATCAAATTCATCTTTTGTTTCCCAGGCCAGGTCGGGATTCGCATTACTCACCGGTCCGTAACTGGGAACATAAGATCCATTAAAAAAGAAATTACCCGAAGGAGCCAATCTTTGGAGGGAAATTAAAGATCTTCCCGGGATTGCCCCGGTACGACCAAAACTGGCCCTGAGTTTTAAATCATCGATGCCACCAATACTAAACAGGTTGGTCAGGTTGACCGCCCCGCTGACGGCAGGGAAATTGCCCCATTTGTTATTCTCACCAAATCGTGATGATCCTTCCCGACGGATACTTGCTGACAGAAACCAAACATCATTAAAGTTCAGGTTCACTCTTCCGAAAAAAGCGATTAGTTTGTGGGAGTTTTTGAAACTCCCCACAATTCCAAGTCCATTGGCAAAATCCTGAGAAGCTGCCATATTGTTGTAGGTAAATTCATCAGTCAGGAATTGACCCCCAGCCAATCTGTGTCCCTCCTCCAAGAAATCCTGGTAAGAATATCCTCCTAATACGGCAATATCTGTGTTACCGAAACTCCCGTCCCAATTTACAATGGTTTCAAACAGTTGATTCTTTTTCTGTTCTGATGATCGTATTGCAAATCCGTTATCAGCACTGCCACTGACAAGACCAGGGCCAAACTTCAGTGTTGAGGGATAGAACTCTCCTCTTAATTTGGTTTGGTATTGTTGCGAGTAAGCCAGTGTCAATCTCAGACCATCTATAATATCCATGAAATCATATTCGAAACGCAACTGACCGGTGGTACTTAAATCTGTTCCGTCATCCAGGGCTTGGTCTGTGATCGATCTGGGGTTTAAATAACCAGATATGTCTCTTTCAGCATACCCTCCAACATCGGTCAATCCAGCAGTTCCATCAAAGAATACAGGTGAGGTGGGGTTTGCCAAAACACCATTTATAAAAACATCTTTATTTCCCGGCCCAAACTCGGCAGCCTTGTTGGTATGCGCCAGGTTTAAAGTAAAGGTAGCTCTGTTATTTAGCGCTTTCTGGGTCAGGTTCAGTCGTCCGTTGATTCGCTGAAACCCGGTATTAAGTTCTATTCCCTGAACATCCCTGAAATTCACAGAGGCCCTGTAAGTGGTACTTGATGACCCGCCAGACATGGAAAGATTATGAATGTGGGAGATGCCAGTCTGAGTTACCTGGTCCAGCCAGTCAACACTAGATCCTAAATCAATGGCTCCGGGTTGTGCTCTGTATTCACTGGCGCTCATAAAATCCATGGTTCTGTCGATATTATCAAAAGATACCGAGCCGTTGTAGTCCACCGTGAATGTTCCCGCCTGACCTGTTTTTGTAGTCACTAGTATAACACCACTGGAACCACGGGTTCCATAAATCGCCGCCGCTGAACCATCCTTCAAGACGTCTATGGAGGCAATGTCAGCGGGGTCCACCTGGTCAAGTGAACCACCAACCATACCGTCAACCACCACCAGGGGTTCCTGGTTAGCGCCGATGGTAGAAACGCCCCTCAACCGAATGGTATAAGGATCATTTGGATCGCCACCGGGCCTGGTAATGGTTAATCCGGCCACCTTACCTTGAATAAGTTGGGCGGGGCTATTGACCATCCCAACGTTAAAGTCTTCTTCTTTAACACTGGTAATGGAACTGGTAATTTCCTTCTTCGTCTGCGTGCCATATCCGGTAACAACTATTACTTCAAGCAACTTGATGTCCTCTTCCAATCGAATATCAATCACCGATTTGTTCCCCACTGTGATCTCCTGAGATAAAAAACCCACGAAAGAAATTACCAGTACATCAGGTTCATTTGCGGCTAAGGTATAATTTCCGTTAAAATCAGTCACAGTTCCGGTGGTAGTACCCTTCACCAGGATATTCACACCAGGCAGGCCTTCACCATTCTGGGAATCTGTGATAATTCCCGTTATAGTGGTCTGTGCCTTTGCAAATTGAAAACTGAGCAAGGCAAACAGGGGCAACCAAACATACTTTAAATTTAGATACCTGCGTCTCATAAATACTTTAGTATGGTAGAAAGAATACTAATGAAATCAATCCTTACGCCAACATTCAACAATAAGCTAAATTTTTTATGTTTTTTTAAGGTTTTATGTCATAAGTTAACAGGGGGCAAATTCAAAAGTTGCCTCGTCGGCATTATGAATTACCATGGAAATAAAGGAGGATAGTTTAAAACACATTAGGCACCAGGGCCTGGGAGATTTAATAACCTATGAAAATACCGCCAATGGTATAAGTGGTCGATCCACAAACGGCTATTTCCAGGCAACTGTGTACACTCCCAATATCATTCGGATACAGATTTCCCAGAATGAATTTTTCGACACATTGTCTTATGCAGTGATTTGTACCTCGCAGGAAACTGAGTTTGAGGTCAGTGAAAACACAGAATACATTTCACTAAAATCGAAATTTTTACAGCTTGAAATTATTAAAAAATCTAGCCGGTTTAGTTTTTTCAATGACAAGGGTCAAATGCTCAATGAGGACTGTCCCGGCCTTGGTGTGTCATTTATGGGTGATTCCAAATCCGTTTATAAAACCATGCAAAAGGGTGAGCGCTTCATCGGTTTAGGTGAGAAGACGGGAAACCTTGATCGAAAAGGCACTGGTTATACCAATTGGAACACTGACCACTTCGCCTATTCAGCCGGGGCTGATCCGCTATATTGTACCATCCCTTTCTACATTGGCCTACATAATCAATTGGTATATGGAATATTTCTGGACAACACCTATCAGTCTGATTTTAATTTCGGAGCTTCAAACGATCGATTTTCATCGTTCACTGTTCGGGGTGGTGATTTGAACTACTATTTCATCCATGGCTCTTCAGTTGCCGAAATAATAATCTCCTACACGCATCTTACCGGGCGCATGCAGATGCCGCCATTATGGGGGTTAGGTTATCAACAGTGTAGATATAGCTACTACCCCGACCACGAGGTTTACAAGGTAGCCCAAACGTTTAGAGAAAAACGAATTCCTGCAGACGCTGTAGTGCTTGACATTCATTATATGGATAACTACAAGATATTCAGCTGGGATTCGGACCAGTTCCCGGATCCCGGAAAGATGATAAAGGATCTGAAAGATCAGGGTTTTAATGTAGTAGTTATGTGTGATCCCGGAATAAAGATAGAAAAAAGCTACCCTGCATATGAAGAGGGTGTAGCCCAGGATTTATTTTTGAAATACCCTGACGGAACCTACTATAGTGGCCAGGTTTGGCCTGGTTGGTGCCATTTTCCTGATTTCACCAAACCGGACACTCGCAATTGGTGGGGAAATAAACTAAAAGACTATGTTCAGTTGGGGGTCAAAGGATATTGGAATGACATGAACGAAATTGCTACCTGGGGACAAAAACTACCAGAGTTGATCGAATTTGACTTTGAGGGGGAGGGTGGATCAACCAAACGGGGCCGCAATGTTTATGGACTTATGATGTGTAAATCTACTTTCGAGGGAGCTAAAAGACATCTGGATGATGAACGACCTTTTAACCTGACCCGGGCAGCATATAGTGGTGTTCAGCGTTATGCTGCGGTATGGACCGGAGATAATGTTTCAACCGATGAGCATATGCTGCTAGGAGTAAGGATAGTCAATAGCCTTGGACTAAGTGGGGTCGCCTATGCCGGTTATGACATTGGAGGATTTGCCGGGGAACCCTCAATAGCACTATTTGCCCGTTGGATAAGTATTGGGGCTTTTTCGCCATTTTTCCGGGGACATAGCATGGTAAACAGCAGGGACAGTGAACCATGGAGCTTTGGTGAGGAAGTAGAGGACATCAGTAGAAACTATATAAATCTAAGATACCAGTTATTGCCGTATCTGTACTCCGTTTTTTATGAGGCTAGTATCAGTGGTATTCCGGTGGTCCGCTCGCTGGCCATCGATTATTCTTTTGATGATGAGATTTACCATCTGTCATACCAGAACCAGTACCTTTTTGGTCCCAACATTTTAGTGGCGCCGGTGGAGAGTTACAAAGAAATGACCAGGGTTTACCTTCCGGAGGGTCATTGGTACAATTTTCATTCGGAAGAGCTACACAGTGGCCAAAGCCATGTCTATGTTGATGCTCCATTGACCCACCTGCCGTTATTCGTAAAGGCCGGAAGTGTGATCCCTATGCAGTCTGTGGTTCAAAGCACCCAGGAAGCACCGGAGCCTCTGCTACACCTTCATGTTTATGGTGGTGGAGATAGCGAGTTCTTGTACTACGAAGATGACGGCAGCTCTTACCAATACCAGGATGGTCTGAGTTATCGAAGGAGCATAATATTTAATCACCAGGAGGGTACCTTGATATTGACTGAGGTCGAAGGCTCCTGGCCCAGCAAGTTCGCGAAATCAAGATTTGCTTTCATGGTTTTACTGGTATTGATTCTGTCAGGTTATCGGGGAAAGAATACCAGCTACATAGAAGAAGAATTGGTATTCCTGCCGGCAATTTCCAATTTTGATCCGTTAGGTAAAGAAGTTGTTGAAAAAAAGGTAACGGTAGCTACTATAACCATCGAAAACTCTGACCAGGAAATTACGGTGGAATTTTAGATGCATTACACTTCTAAAATCGTTAATCCATTATTCAAATGTTCTATTGTTTCCATGCGTCCAGCGCCCATGCGCCATGCGCCATGCGCCCATTCATCACTCATCACTTATAATTCATCATTTATCACTGATTTTTAAGGCTGATCTCCCGGCTATCTCCAAGTGCATCCATGCGCACATATAACCTCAACGGGTCTGTTTTTCCCTTTATCCCGCATTCGACCGCAGGTTCCAAATAGTAGATAAGAAATTTTTGGTTTCGAACAAACAATTCCAAATAATCCGGCGAACCCAGGTAACCTGTAATTTTCGTTTCAGACCAGCCCAACAACTCATGTTGAGCTTCCATTAGAAGCTCTAATTGAGTTAGTCGATCACCGTGGCACCCGTTGGTGTCACCTTGCCAGCTAACGGTATCAAAAGTGTCGATATATGGCGCGGACTGACAACTGGCAAAAACCATTGCCATAAAAACAGTAAGACAGGATGAGGTTTAGATGCACTTTATTTCTTTGGATTACCTGTGCTTGATCATAAAACTAAATAAATTCACATTCTTATTTCATCATTTTAGGTGGAATCTGGAATGTCCCAAATTCATTGTACATTTAGACTCAGATGGGTAGTTTTAATACTAATTTTTAACCTGTAATAATATTTTTTAAATGGCCTCTGGCACGGTTTCCTCTGATTATACCGAAGACAGTATAAAATCGCTGGATTGGAAAGAACATATCCGGTTGCGTCCTGGGATGTACATCGGAAAGTTAGGCGATGGCTCTGCGCAGGATGACGGGATCTATGTTTTGGTCAAAGAAATAATCGATAATAGTATTGACGAGCATATAATGGGACACGGACGTACCATTGATGTCAGAGTATATGATCATAAAGTGGTAATTCGAGATTATGGCCGCGGCATTCCTCTAGGTAAAGTGGTCGATTGTGTCTCCAAAATGAATACCGGTGGCAAGTATGATTCCCAGGCTTTTCAAAAGTCGGTAGGGCTGAATGGGGTTGGTTCAAAAGCGGTTAACGCCTTGTCAGGCTACTTTAAAGTCCAGTCCTTCCGGGATAAGATGACTAAGGTTGCTGAATTCAAACGCGGAGTGGTAATTAGTGATGAAAAAATAAAATCAACCAGTGATCGCAATGGTACCTTGATCGTTTTTGAGCCTGACGGCAGCATATTTAAAAACTTTCATTTTATTCCTGAGTACCTTGAAAATCAACTGTGGAATTACGCTTATCTGAATTCAGGTTTAACCATCAATTTCAATGGAAAAAAATATCACAGTGCCAATGGACTGCTTGACTTATTAACCAACCGAACTGATGATGATGATTTGCGGTATCCCATCATCCATTTGAAAGGAAACGATATTGAAGTGGCCTTGACCCATGGAAATCAATATGGAGAAGAATACTACAGTTATGTAAATGGACAGTTTACCACTCAGGGCGGAACGCATTTGACTGCGTTTAAGGAAGCTATTGTAAAAACAATTCGGGACTTCTATGGCAAAAGCTTTGACGCAACGGATATACGATCTTCCGTGGTTGGGGCAGTTTCAGTGAGAGTGATCGAGCCGATTTTTGAATCCCAGACAAAAACCAAGTTGGGCTCACAAAATATAGCTCCGGATGGCCCCACTATGCGGTCATTCATCAATGACTTCATTAGGCAGGCCTTAGATAATTACCTGCACCAGCAACCCAAGACGGCAGAAGCGCTTTTAAAGAGAATTATTCAGTCAGAACGTGAACGAAAAGATATAGCCGGGATCAAAAAGCTGGCCAATGAACGAGCAAAAAAAGCAAATCTCCACAACCGAAAACTACGCGATTGCAGGATCCACTTAAATGATAAGAAAGAATCTGACCGGGGAGACGATTCTATGTTGTTTATCACGGAGGGGGACAGTGCCAGCGGTTCCATTACTAAATCCAGGGATGTACAAATACAGGCAGTTTTTAGTTTAAGGGGTAAACCATTGAATTGCTTTGGGTTGACTAAAAAAGTGGTGTATGAAAACGAAGAGTTTAACCTGTTACAACACGCTTTGAATATTGAGGATGGGTTAGATGGACTACGCTACCGCAAGATCATCATAGCTACTGATGCAGACGTGGATGGGATGCACATAAGGTTACTTCTGTTAACATTCTTTTTACAATTTTTTCCGGACCTGGTCAAAAGGGGCCACATATATATTCTGGAAACCCCATTGTTCAGGGTCAGGAACAAAAAAGAAACTATCTATTGCTACAGCCAGCAGGAAAAAGTGGGTGCTATTAAATCATTGGGATCTAATGCGGAAATAACCAGGTTCAAAGGCCTGGGAGAGATTTCACCCCATGAGTTTGGGGCATTTATAGGAAAAAGCATTCGGTTGGAACCAATAATCCTCAAAAAAGACACTACCGTACACCAACTATTGACTTTTTATATGGGTAAAAACACTCCTGATAGACAAAAATTCATTATTGATAACCTGCGCTGTGAAAAAGACATAGTGGAAGAGGCATCTGGTGCGGAGGGCACTAAGTAATTAATCTTATTTTATGAAAGAGGATAGCGGCATCAGGGAAAACGGAACTTTTGAGTATGAAGAGGAGATGCGTGACAAGAAGCCGGTTTCAGGTATGTATAAAAACTGGTTTCTGGATTATGCTTCCTATGTGATTCTTGAACGAGCGGTCCCTGCAGTGCAGGACGGGCTGAAACCAGTTCAGAGGAGGATTCTTCATGCGCTGCGGGAAATGGATGACGGGCGCTTCAACAAAGTGGCAAATATAATCGGGGCCACTATGCAATATCACCCACATGGTGACGCCTCCATAGGAGACGCAATGGTGCAACTGGGACAAAAGGAGTTGTTGATTGAAACACAGGGTAATTGGGGTGACATCAGGACTGGAGACAGTGCGGCAGCGGCCCGTTACATTGAGGCCAGACTTTCAAAATTTGCCTTGGAGGTAGTTTTTAATCCTAAAACCACCGAGTGGCAGTTGTCGTACGATGGCAGAAAGAAAGAACCGGTTACCCTTCCAATTAAATTTCCATTATTGTTGGCCCAAGGAGTAGAAGGAATAGCGGTGGGATTATCCACACGGATACTACCACATAACTTTTGTGAATTGTGCAAGGCTTCCATCGATGTACTTAAAGGCAGGACCACAAAATGCCTGCCGGATTTCCCTACCGGTGGTATGGCTGATTTTTCTGAATACAATCGCGGGAAAAGAGGAGGCAGGGTCAGGGTTCGAGCAACAATTGAAGAATATGATAAGAAAACGCTGATTATTAAAGATATACCATATGGTACTACAACTACTTCTTTAATAGAGTCCGTCATAAAGGCCAATGATAAGGGCAAGATCAAAATTAAAAAAGTAGTGGATAACACCGCTCAGGAGGTAGAGATCCTGGTGAGTTTAGCTCCTGGCCAGTCTCCTGATATCACCATTGACGCTTTGTATGCCTTTACCAACTGTGAGGTCTCTATTTCACCAAATGCCTGTGTGATTATCGATGAGAAACCACATTTTCTTTCGGTAAACGAAATACTCAAGATCAACACTGAACAAACAGTGTTCTTGTTAAAAAGGGAATTGGAGATCCGTTGTCATGCGCTGTTGGAAAAGATACTGTTCTCATCATTGGAAAAGATCTTTATTGAAAATCGCATTTATCGCGACATAGAGGAGTGTGAAACCTGGGACGCGGTGATCAGCAGCATAGACAAAGGTCTCAGTCCATTTAAAAAGCAATTTTATCGCGAGATTATCAAAGAGGATATTGTCGGGCTTACAGAGATCAAAATCAAGAGAATCTCACGCTTTGATTCATTGAAAGCTGATGAGTTGATGAGGAAGTTGCAGGAGGACCTTAAAGAGGCTGAATTCCATCTTGCCAATCTTACCGATCATGCGATTACGTTTTTCAAGAATCTATTGGAAAAATATGGTAAAGGCCGGGAACGAAAAACTGAAATTAAATCATTTGAGAATATTTCAGCCCAGGTAGTTGCAGCAAACAATGTAAGACTGTATGTAAACAGGAAAGAAGGCTTTATTGGGTTTGGATTGCGCAAGGATGAATTTGTAACTGAATGTTCGGATCTGGATGACATCCTGGTATTGCGGAAGGACGGTATTTGTAAAGTATCTAGAATTTTAGATAAGGTGTTCATGGGAAAAGATATCCTATATGCCGGGGTGTTCAAGAAAAACGATGAGCGTAAGGTGTATAACATGATCTATACCGATGGAAAAAGTGGTAGGTCATTGGCCAAAAGGTTTCAGGTACTGGCGGTTACCAGAGATAAAGAATACGACCTTACGAAAGGGGCAAAAGGGTCGAAGGTGCTGTACCTCACAGCAAACCCAAATGCAGAAGCGGAATCGGTTACCATATTTCTTGCCGCGGGGGCAACAGCCAGGAAGAAAGTCTTTGACTTCGATTTTGCCATTCTTGAAATTAAAGGCAGAGGGGCGGGTGGTAATATAGTCACCAGGTATCCTGTACGTAAAGTCACCCTAAAAAATGAAGGGACATCTACTATGGGCGGTTTGGATATTTGGTATGACGAAACCATCGGTCGTTTGAATAAGGAAAAGCGGGGTACTTTTCTTGGAAATTTTAATGGTAATGATCGAGTGCTCATAGTTTACAAGGATGGCACCTATGAGCTTACGGATTTTGAGTTGACCAACCGGTACGAACCAGACAAAGTTATTTGCGTGGATAGGGCCAGTGAGGATACTACAATAAGTGCGGTACACCTGGATGGAGCTGCCAAAATTCCTTATTTGAAGAGGTTTCGAGTAGAAACTACTACCTTGGGAAAACGATTTTTGTTTATCAATGAATCACCCGGAAGTAAGCTTTTAGCAGCCACTACCAACGAACAAACAATGCTGGAGTATGACTACCGGCAGGCAAAAACCCGCAAGACCGTACAAAAGACAGTGGACCACAGAACCATGATTGATGTTAAGGGTTGGAAAGCCAATGGAAACAGGATATCTACTGATAAGGTGTTAAAGGCAAGGTTTGTCTTTATGGACCCTGAAGATAAGCACAAGGCAGATACTCCGGTGGCTGAGCCACCTCAGAAAAAAAACACTGGTAATAAACCAATAAAGAAAGCAGATTTACCGGCACAAACACCTTCGAAGGATTCAGGTTTTAAGGTTGGGACCACTATTGAACTAGATATACCTTCCCAAAAAGAACAAGAGGATCAATTGGGGCTATTCGACGGGTAAGCAATGGGTGTTAGATGTGATCGGGATCTGTTGGGCCACTTTGGAGACTTTATCAGTAAGTCAAAGAAACAGACTATTGATCGAGTGCTGTTGAATCGCACACGTTATATAACTGTGGTTTTAGAAGATATTTTTCAGCCGCATAATGCCAGTGCGGTAGTACGATCATGTGATTGTTTTGGAATACAGGACCTACACATTATTGAAAGCAGTAATGAGTATATACTGAATCCTAATGTAACACAAGGCTCCTCAAAATGGGTGGACATATACAGATATAATAAATCAGGAGTTTCCAATACAGGGAATTGTTTAACACAATTAGACAATGACGGGTATGTAATCTACGCCACCACTCCACATGAATCAGAAATGGAAATAAAGGAGATTCCACTTGACAGCAAAATAGCTCTGCTATTTGGCACAGAATTAAATGGGTTGTCCGATTATGCCCTTCAACGTGCCAGCAAGGTAGTTACCATCCCAATGTATGGATTTACCGAAAGCTTCAATCTTTCGGTTAGCGTGGCCTTGTGTCTGCACTCACTAATAAATAAATTGCACCAATCAACAGCGGAATGGCCTTTGAATGATCAGGAAAAAGATGCTATGCGCTTAAACTGGTATCGTAAATCGGTCCGGAATGCGGACATCCTGGAGAAAGCTTTTTATGAAAACAGGGAGGATAAATAAGATTGTACTTTGGGCCATGATGTGCATGGTTCTTTGGTGTTGCAAGTCACCGGATAAGACCTATCCCTTGGTGGAGACTCCAATACGCGATGCAAATTTTTATGAACTTAGTCTTTCTGAGGTAGAACGAATAGTGAAAGCGCATCCAAATAATCCGGATGCGCACTTTAAGAAGGCCATTTACCTTCAAGCCCTTGGTCAAACAGACCAAGCATTATCAGCGGTTAAGCAAGCCATCAATTTGGATCCGACCCCGGATTATTTAATGAAAGAAGCAGATCTGTTGCTTTCCACAGGAGATTATGAACTGGCGCTTGCGAGAATATCAAGGGCACAGATCCTGGGAGGTGATTACCCCGACCTATGGCACTTAATGGCTAAATTGAATTATCTGGCAGGTAATTATATAAAGGCACGCTCAGAGATTGATAAGGCCCTCCAAAAATACCCTGATGGGATTAACTATTACTGTATAAAAGGACAAATTGAATTAGCCCAAAATGATACCGTAGCTGCGTTAAGCAGCTTTTTAAAAAGTATTGACCATCCGGAAACAAAATATCAATCCCTGAAGTATCTGGCGATTGTTAACAGGGCCATGGGAGATTACCAACAAGCATTTTACTACCTTGATCAAAACCTTCAGTCAAACATAGACGACCGTGATTTATTGATTGAAAAGGGAACGTTGTTTGCCGAGTCTGCTCAATACGATAGTGCCCTTATTATATTTCATTTTCTTCGCAACCAGGATACTACTGATTTTGTGCCGTTTTATGAATCGGCACAGGCGCATTATCATATTCGAAGGTATGACTCTGCATTATATTATACGGATAAATTATTGCAAATGCACCCGGGACACCTGCCATCAATACTGACGCAGGCAAGGGTTTATGATCGACGGAGATATTACGGCACTGCTCTCAAAAAATATCATGAAATATTAACAATTGATTCTACTTATGTTCCTGCAGTTGAAGAACTGGCAAAACTTAAAGGAAAAATTGCATATTTGCAGAAAATTCAAAGAAATCGAGAAGAAAATGCCCAGGTAGAAAAAATTTCTCCTACAATACCTCCAATTAGAAATTAATGAGTAACAACATAATAGACATAACCTTACCAGATGGTTCAGTCAGACAGCACCCAAGTGGTGTAACTGGAATGCAAATCGCTTTGGATATCAGTGAAGGACTGGCAAGGAACGTCCTGGCTGCAAAGGTAAACGATGAGATATGGGATGCCGACCGACCTATAGAAAACAATGCAAAGGTAGCATTACTTACCTGGAAGGACCAGGAGGGTAAATCTACCTTTTGGCATAGCAGCGCCCATCTATTGGCAGAGGCATTAGAGTCCCTATATCCGGGGATCCAGTTGGGCATTGGACCAGCAATAGATGCTGGTTTCTACTACGATGTTGATTTTGGAGATATTGACATTAGCGCTGATGAACTTCCAATAATTGAATCCCGTATGATGGAGTTGGCCAGAGAAAAAAACAGCTACCATAGGACTGAAATTTCCAAACAGGATGCCATTGCCTACTTCAAAGAGAAGGGTGACAAGTACAAGTTAGAACTACTTGATGATCTGGAAGACGGTACCATCAGTTTTTATAATCAGGGACAGTTTACCGATCTGTGTCGCGGGCCTCATATCCCTCACACAGGTTTCATCAAGGCCATTAAACTGTTGAACGTAGCTGGTGCTTATTGGCGAGGTGATGAAAATAATCAACAATTAACCCGTATATACGGAATTTCATTCCCTAAGCAAAAAGAGCTGCAAGAACACCTGGTTTTGTTAGAGGAAGCACGTAAAAGGGATCACAGAAAACTAGGCAAGGAATTGGAGTTATTTGCTTTTTCAGAAAAAGTTGGTATGGGATTGCCACTTTGGTTACCGAAGGGGACTCGATTGAGGGAACGATTGGAGCAATTCCTCAGAAAAGCACAGGTGAAAGCGGGGTATGATCCGGTGGTAACCCCGCATATTGGAGGAAAGGACCTTTATGTAACCTCGGGGCACTATGAAAAATACGGCAAGGACAGCTTTCAACCAATACGCACCCCTCATGAAGGAGAAGAGTTTCTTTTGAAGCCCATGAACTGTCCACATCACTGTGAGATCTACAAAGTTAGACCGAGGTCTTATAAGGAACTTCCTGTGAGGTATGCAGAATTCGGCACTGTGTATCGTTATGAACAGCATGGAGAACTGCATGGACTAACCCGTGTACGGGGATTTACAGTGGATGATGCCCACATTTTTTGTCGTCCCGATCAGGTGAAAGAGGAATTTCTTAAGGTAATAGATCTTACTGTTTACGTACTAAAATCGCTGCGTTTTGAGGAATATACTGTACAACTTTCTTTCAGGGACCCCAAGGATCATCAAAAGTATATTGGTGAGGACGCAGTTTGGGACAGGGCCGAACGAGAGATTACAGAGGCCGCCGAAGAGAAAAAACTTAATTCCGTTACCGTTTACGGTGAGGCAGCGTTTTATGGTCCGAAACTGGATTTTATGGTGAAAGATGCTTTGGGTCGGACCTGGCAGTTGGGAACCATACAGGTAGATTACAATTTGCCGGAGCGGTTCCAATTGGAATATATTGGTGCAGACAATCAAAAACACCGACCAGTAATGATACATCGGGCTCCTTTTGGTTCGATTGAACGATTTGTAGCAGTCTTAATAGAGCATTGTGGGGGTAATTTTCCCCTGTGGTTATCACCTGATCAAATCGCAATATTACCAATATCGGAGAAGTTCCATGGGTATGCTAAATTCTTATATGAAGCTATGGGGGAGCAAGATATTACCGGGTTTGTGGATTATAGAGATGAAAAGATTGGCCGAAAGATACGTGATGCAGAGGTTAAAAAGATCCCATTTATGTTGATAGTAGGAGAGAAGGAAGAACAAGATCAGTTAGTGTCAGTAAGAAAGCATGGAGCAGGAGACATCGGCCGGATGAATTGGTCGGAGTTTATTAAGTTGGTACAAAGAGAAATAGCCACGGAATTGAATTATAATTAAAAAGGCAAACTTTTGATTATTTGAATAATAACAGCGATATTTGCCACTCATTTTTCTAATCAAACAAGGAGGATACAATCAGGAGACCAAGACGAGGAGGTTACCGAGGTCGAGTCGAAGAACCTTATAAAGTAAATCAGAAGATCGCAGCTCCCTTCGTAAGGGTAGTGGGTGACAATGTTAAAGTGGATATATATGATGTTCGCACGGCTTTAAATATGGCCAAAGATCAGAATTTGGATTTGGTGGAGATTTCCCCAAAGGCTGAGCCTCCGGTTTGCAAGATCATTGACTATTCCAAGTTCAAATATGATCAAAAGAAAAAGCAGAAGGAGATTAAATCCAAAGCTCAAAAAACGGTCCTCAAAGAAATTCGATTTGGCCCAAATACCGATGAACATGATTTCAACTTCAAGTTGAAACATGCCATAAACTTTTTGACAGAGGGCGCTAAGGTTAAAGCTTATGTTCATTTTGTAGGTAGATCCATTGTTTTTAAAGAAAGAGGTGAGATTTTGCTGCTGCGATTGGCCCAGGAACTGGAGGAATATGCAAAAGTAGATCAATTACCCAAACTAGAGGGAAAGCGTATGTTTTTGATGCTTTCACCGAAGAAGATTAAAAAGTAAAAGAATAAAATAATGCCAAAAGTTAAGACTAAATCAGGAGCGAAGAAGAGATTTCGACTTACCGGTACTGGTAAAATCAAGCGTAAACACGCATATAAGAGTCATATTCTGACCAAAAAAGAGACTAAACAGAAGAGGAATCTGACTAAATTCACTATTGTGGACAAAGCAGATGCTCCCAGGGTAAAGAAAATGTTGAACTTATAGTTCAATTTGAAAAGGTTGTTTCACCAGACTGTATGGTTTGAAAGTATACTGTAGCGTTATATACAGGATCACCAGCAGTCAAAAAAACTAATAGTAATGCCAAGATCAGTAAATACAGTGGCTTCAAAAGCCAGAAGAAAAAAGATTCTAAAAGCGGCGAAAGGATATTGGGGCCGACGAAAGAATGTATATACAGTTGCTAAGGGCGCTGTAGAAAAGGGAATGCAGTATGCCTACCGGGATCGCAGGGTCAAGAAACGTGAATTCAGAAAACTCTGGATCCTGAGGATCAATGCGGGAGCCAGGGAGCATGGCTTAAGCTATTCCCAATTTATGGGGGGGTTAAAAAAATTAAATATAGATTTAAACCGCAAAGTACTGGCTGACCTGGCCATGAACCACCCGGAGGCGTTTAAAGCAGTGGTAGATAAGGTCAAATAATGTTTCTACAAGAGACAGAAACACCCCATTAAAATATTGACCTGACCATGGAAAATTTCGACAAATACCTGGAGAAGTTCATTGAAATGACCCTGGAGTATGCTCCGAAAATGCTATTGGCATTGATTGTTCTGATAGTCGGTCTTAGGGTCATTAAATTATTGGTCAAGCTTGTCAAGAAGGCTTTAGAGCACAAGGCGGTAGATAGTCACTTAGAGGTTTTCCTTGGAAGTCTAATATCATGGGTCTTGAAGATCATTCTCTTCGTAAGCGTAGGTTCCATGTTGGGTATTGCCACTACCTCCTTGGTGGCGCTTCTGGGTGCAGCCGGTTTGGCTGTAGGTTTTGCGTTGCAAGGTGCGTTATCCAACTTTGCCGGAGGTGTACTGATCCTGCTTTTCAAACCTTTTAAACTGGGAGACAGAATCGAAGTCATGGGCAGGAACGGATTTGTGAAAGAAATCCAGATTTTCCATACAACCATCCTTACGATTGACAAGAAGACCGTCATTTTGCCCAATGGCGCGATCATGAACGCCGATATTGTCAACTATATGAAAGAGGGTATCATTCGGGTAGACCTGACGGTAGGTATTGCTTATGAGTCGGATATTCAAAAGGCCAGAAACCTGTTGCTTGATGTAATGCACAACCATCCTAATGTGCTAAAGGATCCTGAACCCATGGTAGTGGTAACCGAGTTAGCTGATAGCTCCGTAAATCTAGGAGTACGACCACATTGTAAGCCCGAATACTATAATGCTATCTATGTAGAGGTCCTGGAGGCCTGTAAGTTAGCTTTGGACCAGGGTGGCGTTACTATTCCATTCCCGCAAATGGATGTACATCTGGACAAGTAGAATTATAAATTAGAAATCAGGAATGAGGAATTACCTGGTCGCACAATGACTGGTGTCCAGCGTCTTGTGCCTGGCGCAAGTACTCAAATAGCAAATCTCAAATTTCATTTAAATTTTCAAGCGCCAAATTCCAAAACATCCCCAATCCACTTGGTTGGTAGACTTTCACTTCCATGCCCCGCGCCTCTACGCCCTGTGCCCCACGCCCCGCGCCTCACTTCCATGCCCCCCGAACATACCCTCATAATTCATAATTCATAATTCATAATTCTAAACTACCACTGGTTACCTTTCCCCTTCCAAGTGTATAAATTATAATAAACAACTAATAAATATAACTATTCCATGAATACGTTTCAAAAGATTGTAAACCAGACGAGTGAGTGGGTAGGAGTGGTCTTTAGCTGTGTTGTTATTTTCTTTTTCTTAGTTCAATTGATTCTTTTAATCAATAAATTTTAATATGGACGCTTCCAAAGACCCGGGTACCAGCCCGGAAAACTTGCTATCCATGCCGGAAAACCTGGTATGGGCCATTATCTTGATGGGCATGATGATTCTAATCACCTTCGTCAGTGTATAATCAGGGTCTGAATCACTAGGCCCGTTCTAAAATCATAGCATAGCCCTGTCCCACACCCACACACATAGTTACCAGTGCATACTTTTTCCTGGTTAGTTTCAATTCCAGAGCAGCGGTATATGCAATGCGGGTACCCGAGGCGCCTAATGGGTGTCCCAATGCTATGGCACCACCATTGGGGTTGATCCTGGAATCATTGTCTTTCAAACCCCATTGACGTGTACAAGCCAAAGTTTGAGCAGCAAAAGCTTCGTTGATCTCTATGATGTCCATGTCGGTCATGGCTAAACCTGCCTGTTCAAGCGCTTGATTCGAAGCATTCATTGGTCCCATACCCATGAACCGTGGTTCCACTCCGGAAACTCCACTGCTTACTATTCGAGCTATAGGTGTCAGTTGGTATTTGTCGATGGCTTCTTGCGATGCAATAATGGTAGCAGCTGCGCCATCATTCAATCCCGAGGCATTCCCGGCAGTAACCGTGCCCTCTTTCTTGAACACTGGTTTCAATTTGGACAAGGCTTCTAAGGTGGTGTGAGGTTTTATAAATTCATCCTGGTCAAACACCAAGAGGTCTCCTTTTCTTTGCTGGATAGTAACCTTGGTTATCTCTTTGGCAAGCCTTCCGGTTTCCTGAGCTTTGCCGGCTTTCTGTTGAGACCAGCAGGCAAACTTATCCTGATCTTCTCTGGAGATCTGATATTTTTCCGTAAGATTTTCAGCAGTTTGTCCCATACTATCCGTGCCATATAAGCCTGGCATTTTCGGATTGACAAAGCGCCAACCGAAACTGCTGTCATGCATTTCTGCATCTCTTCCGAACGGTTTGGATACTTTGGATATCACCCAGGGTCCCCTGGTCATGTTTTCTACCCCACCTGCGATAAACACTTCCCCATCTCCGGATTTTATGGCCCTGTTGGCATGATTAATGGCGCTTAGACCTGAAGCGCATAAACGGTTAACAGTTTCTCCGGGGACAGTCCATGGAAGACCCGCCAGCAATAAACTCATTCGTGCTACATTGCGATTATCTTCCCCCGCCTGGTTGGCACATCCTAATATCACGTCCGAATAGTGATCAGTAGGGATATTTGTATGTTTTTCAACCAATTTCTCAATTACCAGCGCCGCGAGATCATCTGTGCGCACCGTACTTAACCCTCCTCCAAACGATCCTATGGGGGTCCGGACTCCGTCTATTATAAAAGCTTCTTTTAGCATGTGAAATAGCCATTTGATCCTTCTCCTAAAAATACTGGTTATCCACAAAAAAGGTGAACATCGGCATTAATTCTTATCACCGTGGCTTTCCTTTATAATTTTATCTGTTTATAGTGCGGGTGCGCATTCATATACGAACTAATGATGCGTTGTATATCTTGATTGTCCGCATAAAGTTTGACGTTTTGGGTCAAATCCTCTACCTGACCTTCCTGAATAGTGTCATCTACAAAACCAAATCCTTTGTACCTGCCTTTATTAACCCAGACCAGCGAAGTTTCATTATCATTACGGCCTTTTCCCAGTAGCAGATATGAATTGTTCAGATGATTGAAATGTTCTAAACAATCCACTACTCGTTGATTATAGGAAGAGGGGGTTTCTACTTCCACACAAGCCCCCAGGCAATTGCCTTCAGGGTAATCCAAACAAGAGTTAGATAAAGTTTGAATATTGCAAAGCCGTTTGCACAATGAATGCTTTTCAACCTGGTTGCGTAGAAAATCCCAGGATTGATCAAAACTTTTAAAAGATATTATGGGCTGATCGGAAGGGCCATACCGGGCTACCACCAATCTGAGGTAACCATTTTGGTCAAGGTATTTATGAACTCCCCAGCAATTTCTGGTAAATCGCTGAGACCGATTGAATGGTGGCCAATACCTTTTTATCTCATGGGATTCCAATAAATATGCGATCAGCTCATTCCCACAATATTCATAGGTAATGTTGCAAATCTGATTTCGAAATTCCATGGATCGGTTGGACCTGCCAAACTGCTGAAAGTGATTGAGTACCCTGTTCCGGATGTTCTTTGCCTTGCCTACATAAATGACCTTACCTTTTTTATCCAGGAAATAATAAACACCTACCTCTTCCGGTAGTTGATCAAAATCTTCCCTGGGAAGGTTCGGGGGTAAGGTGCCTTCTCTGGAATGCCTGTTCAAAGCATAGGCGATATGTTGCATTTGATCATGCTGCATCAGATATTCCAATAAATCTACCGTGGCCCTGGCGTCTCCGAAGGCCCTATGCCGGTGTTCGATGTGTATGCCTAAAGTGGCACATAATGTACCCAGGCTGTAACTGTGCAATCCAGGCACTATTTTGCGACTCAATCTCACCGTACAGAGTTTCTTCCGTATATAGTTAGTTCCTAAACTTCGGAACTCTCTCCTAAGAAAGGAATAATCAAACCCGGCATTGTGGGCAACTAATACCTGGCCTTTGGTAAATTCATCAATGATCGGGGCGATGTCCTTAAATGTGGGGGCGCTGGCCACCATGTCGTCAGAGATTCCGGTGAGCTGGGTTATGAATGGAGGAATTGACCGCTCAGGATTTACCAAACTATGAAACTCGTCAACGATTTTTTTGCCGTCATGGCGGTAAATGGCCACTTCGGTAATCCTGTTACGCAAAGCGAATCCTCCGGTGGTTTCCAGGTCAACAACTGCGTACATCTATAAAGGATTTTGATTTAGTTGAATAATTCTTTGCGCCAAATTGAAAGTTCTCTTTATTTCTTTATGTATACGCTGATACTCTTTGATGGCGGCGCCTTTATAATAATTATCCGGTTTTCGTTTGTACATATTGCTATATCCGTGTTTTGACTGGTCCCTGATACCATTCAATTCCTTGTCGATTTCCAAACGAAGCCCTCTGGTGCACTCCAATAGTACAAATCTGTCATTGCGATCGTGCCGGTAAACACTATGAATGTGATGGGGTGTTACCGTAAAATCACAAATCAGCTGGTAGGTGCTTTGTAGTAGATTTTCCAAGTCATAAGCTACAATTTCTTGTAGGGGTTTTGACTTAATTACTCTTTGATGTGCATGCCGGTTGAGGTAAAGCAGGTCTATGTACCGTAGGTGGATGTCACAGCGTAGTACCACATCTTCGACATTAATTAGTAGTGAATCTGAATTGTCCTGAAATGAACGTATCTTCATAATGACAATAAAAATAGTAAATACTAAATTAATTAGTATTATAATAAAATAGTTTTTTATTAAATTCATTAAAAATTTAACCCGCATGATCCATGTGTTATGACATCGCCTATCTGACCCGTAAAATTGAGTACTACGAAAAGCGATTTGGTGCTTCTTATGGAGACATACCCTTTGCTCCCATGTATCACAGTAATGGGTTTGACCATATGGACATCCCGGTAATAACCAATATAGACCCTATGTTGATTCAGATGTTCTCCTGGGGTCTGATACCGGCTTGGGTCAAGGATAGGGAAAAAGCCACTAAGATTCAGAATTCTACTTTGAACGCCCGGGACAATACCTTATTTGAGAAACCCTCATTCAAGAAAGCTGCGGCATCACAAAGATGTTTGGTGTTGGTAGATGGTTTCTACGATCACCACTGGCAGGATAAACAGTCATTTCCTTTCTATATACAGCAAAAGAACGGGGAATCCATGGCACTTGGCGGGATCTGGGAAACCTGGTGTTATGGTGAGATTGCGCGGAATACAGTTTCTATTATTACCACTGATCCTAACCCAAGAATGGCCTGGATACACAACAGGCCAAAGGCTTCAGATGGTCCACGAATGCCATTCATCCTGGAGGAACAGCACCAAAAAATGTGGCTAGACCCTACATTGTCCCCGCCTGAGATATCTGCCATGATCTTGCCATATCCCGAAGAACTTTTAAAAGACCATACGGTTGATCGTCTGCGAGGAAAATCCTATCCGGGGAATGTACCCGGAATTATGGAGGCGCATGCTTATGCTGAATTAACTTCGGAACAGGGTAACTTGTTTTAGTACATTAACCATAATTAATCACGTGATTAATAACGTGATTAATTATGGCCATAGAAGTTTTATAACAGCGCCCAGTGCCCAGCGCCATGCGCCCAGCGCTTACAAACTAAGAATGGTGAATTCAACCCGTCGATTCAACCGGCGGTTCAATTCCCGGTCGTTACTGGCAATCGGTCGGGTATCCCCGTATCCTTTAGTGTGGAGGCGGTGAGGTGCTATCCCCTGCATTACCAGGTATTGCTTGACTGTTGCCACCCGGCGAAGTGAAAGATCAAAATTAAGCGTTGACTGTCCATGATTATCTGTATGTCCGCCTAACTCGATTTCCAAGGTGGGGTATTCTTTTAGTATGTTTACCAGCCTGTCCAGTTCACCATAAGATTTTTGCAGTAACTCGTCTTTGGTGCGCACGAAAAAGATATTGCTCAGAGGTATTTTTTGCCCTTTTTCGAGTGGCACCACATAGAGATTCTCTTCCACTTCTCCATATTTGTCGGCCTCTGTAAGGTCTATTTGCTTGGCCAGTGAAAGATAGCCATCAATTTTGGCAAGATACTGGTAGGCATCCCCCTTAGGAAGCACTATTTTATAAGTTCCGTTTTGAGGATCCGATCGTGCTATGCCATATTCCGACTGCACTTTCTGAGATTTGAAATGTACTGATGCGCATAGGGGCTCATTGGTATTGGCGTTCAGTACTTTTCCTTTTACCAGTACTACGGGATCGGGCCTTACTTCTTGTGGAAGTTGAATACGATAGATGTCCTTTGAATTATTTTCTTCATTCTTAGACACAAAATAGGCGAAGTCACCTTTAGCAGAAATTGAATAGTATGCATCCCAGGTTTTGGTATTGACTGCAGGCCCCATGTTAACTGGCGAAGACCAATTTCTCCAAGTGGCATCCAGTCTCTTACTATAAAAAATATCACTTCCGCCGTAACCCTGGTGTCCTTCAGAAGCAAAGTAAAGTGTCTTCCCATCGGCCGCCAGAAAAGGTGCAAAATCAGCCCCATCGGTGTTGATGGTTGGGCCAAGGTTTTCTGGTTCAGACCAGTTTCCATTTTTCATGAAACTTACGTAAAGGTCCTGATCACCTAGCCCCTCACGCCGTTGAACTGAGAGAAATAACACCTTTCCATTTGAGGACATAAAATAGTCCACATAGGGGCTAAAATTATAGAAGTTCTCTATTTCCAATTTTTGCGGATATGACCAACCCTTTTTATTCTTGTGGGCTATTGAAACACCGGGTTTAACGTAACCTCCACTTACATATTCGTTAATTAAAAGCAGACTGTTGCCATCTGGCGATACCGAGCTGATGCCATTTGGGTGCTGGTCATTAAGCGGCCACCCGATATTCTTGGCGGTGGTCCATTGTCCGTCCTCCAATCGACTGTAGTAAATATCTTGTTCGTCCTGTTTTCCACGTATGTTTCCCGGATGATTCTGACGGCAAAAATACAGGGTCTTTCCATCACCCGAAATCACCGGTTTGGTTTCGGTAAAGTCCGAATTAATAGGTAATCCCAGGTTTTCTTTGGGGTCATTGAACTTTAAATTGGAAGTGATCTTATGCTGTCCTAATGCCTTTGGAAACAGACTACAGATCAAAATAAAGGATAACCAGCCAGCTTTCATTAATCCACTTAATGCTAACAATCCCTCAAAGTTAGGGACTATTTTCGTTCCAGAACTTTCAGAACGGCCTCAAATATGTCACCGGTACTTAATCCGTATTTTTCCATTAGCTCTGCTGGCTTGCCGCTTTCACCAAAGCGATCGTCAACTCCAACCATTTCTATGGGTGAAGGATGGTTACGGCTTAGTAATTGGGCGACACTGTCTCCCAGGCCGCCATTTAGTTGATGCTCTTCTGCAGTTACCGCACATTTGGTTTTACTTATTGAGGTCAAAACAGCCGGTTCGTCCAAAGGCTTAATGGTATGTATATTGATAACTTCTACACTGATGCCCCGGTCTGCCAGCATAGCTTCTGCCTCGATTGCATGCCACAAAAGATGTCCGATGGCAAAAATACTTACATCGTGTCCCTCAGTAAACCGTATGGCCTTTCCCACCTCAAATACTTGATCTGCAGGGGTAAATATTGGTACCTTAGGCCTTCCAAACCGTAAATAAACTGGTCCCCGGTGGTCTGCTATAGCTAATGTGGCTGCTTTGGTTTGATTGTAATCACAAGGATTTATTACTGTCATATTTGGTAGCATCTTCATCATTCCAAGATCTTCAAGAATTTGATGGGTAGCACCGTCCTCACCAAGTGTAAGACCGGCATGTGAAGCGCAGATTTTTACATTCTTTTCAGAGTAAGCTATGGATTGCCTGATCTGGTCGTAAACCCGCCCAGTGGAAAAATTGGCAAATGTTCCGGTAAATGGAATCATACCGTTGATACTCATACCGGCAGCCAATCCCATCATGTTGGCTTCGGCAACACCTACCTGAAAGAACCGATCAGGGAATTCCTTCTTAAAGTCACCCATCTTTAATGAGCCGGTGAGGTCGGCGCAGAGTGCAACTACCTTTGGGTTGCTACGGCCCAGTTCCAGTAAACCGGCCCCAAACCCTGAACGGGTATCTTGTTTCTCTGTAAAAGTGTATTTTGTCATTGTCCAAATAAGTTTATGTTTTTAGTGCTTCCGGATTTTATTACAAAACTATGTATCTCTGTGAATTTACTTCCTTTAGCGTTTTCTGCACGGAAAACCAGCTTATAATCACCTGGTTGTATACCCATGGTCTCCCGGGTTTTCCCACTTAGATTCAACAGCCACTTTTGGGTGCCGTCGGCATATAACACAAATAAAGTCCCGTATCCTGGAACATTGGTGTTTATATTCAAAACTCCAGGAGCAGGTATCTCTAAACGTGTCACCTGATTTTGTTCAATACCCACTTTTTCCCGGACTCTGGGTAAAGTTAGAATTTCCAGGTCGTATGACCCCGTAAGATATTTTTCAGTCTCAGTCACTCTTTGGATATGAATAACTCTGGGTTGGCCTGGTTTCCTTACCAATACCTGTACCGGGCCTCCATATTCACTGAAATTACGTTGATTCAATTGCAGAGATCCCTGTGGTGTTTTTAATGATACGATATTGTGTTGACCACCCTTCAAAAGAACATTTCTTTTGGTTACCGGAGGTATGGTGTTGGCGATTACGTCATACAGCAATACCGCATCAACAATGACACTATCTGGCCTTCCCAACCTGTCCCGATAATGAACAAACTCGAATGCGGATTGGCCGGTGACCCGGTTCATAAAGGTAACATTCACATCGGTTTCTTTTGGGTCATCATTAATGTCCAACAATTCCACGCTGACGGTTGTTTGTTTTAGTGTTTGTTCAAGCGTATTGTTTAATACCCTGTGGAAGTCCTGAATATTGGCAGCGTCAAAGAATCTTCCCAGGCAGTTGAACTGTTCATCAAAGCTTTTATTCATGCCGAGGCCAATCACAAATGGTCTTAGAAAAATTTGCTTCTTTTGAAGCACCCTTGAAACCGCGCAGGGGTCCCCGCCGCATGACTCCAGTCCATCAGTAATAATTATCACGATATTTCGATAGCCATCATCATTAGGAAAGTCCTTTTCCAGTTCCTGTAAAGAGTAGGAGATAGGTGTAGTTCCCTTTGGAGTTAATTCCCGCAGCTTCCGGATAATAACATCGTGGTTGTTCTGTCTAAATCCTACTTCGAGTTTAGTGTCTTTACAATTTTGTAGTCTTCGATGAAATTGATGTCCATAGACTCGCAAGGCCAACTCTACCCGGGAATCGCTGCGAAGTGAGTCAACCAGCTGGGACAATAATCGCTTTGCGGCTCCTATACGGGTAGTGCCTTCCCACTTACCCAACATGCTTCCTGACCCATCAAGCAGAAAAAGAATCCTGGTCTTTTCAGGAATCCGTTGATATTGTTTTTGACCTTGTGAGATCAGTGAATAAAAAAGGGCTAGAACTACTAACCATGAAAGCTTGGCTCTCATACCAAAGATTTGCTGCTAAAAATCTCCTAATGTTTCCTCTAATTGTTCCAGGGCCAAAGACAGCTGTTCGTCATTGGGGGCTATTCCGTGCCATTTATGAGTACCCGCCATAAAGTCTACACCATGACCCATCTCCGTAGTCATAATATTCATTATTGGTTTGCCATTTCCCGAGCGGGTCGATGGCCTGGTCCAGGGCAGGTAGCAGGCTTTCAAAGTCATTGCCTTGACTGTCAATTACATCCCAGCCAAATGCTTCCCATTTGGCGTTTATATTCTTCAAAGACATGATCTCATTCACCGGGCCATCAATTTGTTGACCGTTGTAGTCCATGGTGGCAATTATATTATCAACTCCATAATGCGCAGCATACATGGCTGCTTCCCATATCTGCCCTTCCTGCTGTTCTCCATCTCCCATTAAAACATACACTTTCCCGGCGTCCTTAATCATCTTTTTTGCCTGTGCCGCACCAATAGCCACTGACAGACCCTGTCCCAGGGACCCGGAGGCTATTCTGATCCCTGGCAGGCTTTCTTCTGTGGCCGGATGTCCCTGTAATCTGGAATCAATTTTTCGAAATGTTGCCAATTCCTCCAATGGAAAATATCCACTGCGTGCCAGCACACTATACCAAACCGGACTAAGATGACCATTGGAAAGAAAGAACAGGTCTTCTCCTTCTCCTTTCATATTGAAATCCGGTTGATGATTAAGTACCTGGAAATACAGGGCAACAAATAGTTCTGTACATCCCAGTGATCCTCCGGGATGTCCCGATTGACATGCGTGGACCATTCTAACAATATCCCGGCGCACCTGACTGGATATCCGCCGCAATTCTTCGGTTGTGGTGGTTATGTTTATCTCGGCTGTTTGGCTCATGTTTATGGTTTGGTTATAAATTGGTGCTATACTTTTTCACATTGCCGGCATTATCGGTAACTGTTAATTGCAATGTTCCCTTAAAAGGAATTTTTGGGTCAAGTTTCTCAGATCGTATAAGACTCTTCTTTATATCGTACTTCATCAATACCCAGTCACCATTCACCTCTAATTGGTATTTCTTTATTCCGCTTAGAGAATCCTTTAGCCTGAATACCAGTCTATCGGAATTCAGGATTAGTGGCTTTATTTCTGGCATTACGGTATCTGCCAATAAAGTAAAAGTTCCCCAGTTACGGGTTCTGAACTTAATCTTTTTGCCTTCCCAATTACCACCATTATAAGATGGATTACCTCTTTTATCCAGGGTATATACAGCGGTTCTCTTAGGATCAGGATACTCAAAAGCGGGGATTAAGGTAACATCGATATTCTTCCTGATAGGATAAATGTCCTGACAAATTTTGAATCGTTCCTTTTTGGTGCTCGAATCTACTTCATAATCAGTGGTTAAAAAAACCGTATCAAATAGCGCGTTGCCTGGAACATGTAGTTCAATGTGCTCTCCATAGTAGTTAAATGTAGCTGCTCCCGGTATAAGCGCCTTATAATTAAAAATTATCTTCTGGTCATCATATAGCAGTGAATCGGGTAACCCTTGATCCATATCCCATAAAAATACAGCTGTCTGATTTACTATATAGTCATGATCAAGTTGATAGCGCAATCGATTCGAATAAACATAGGCACATGGAATTTCCTGATTAACAACCGGTGCCTTAACTACTAAATTATTGTTTACTAAGTGATAGGAGATCTTAGAAGAGCCCTTAAAGTTGGTCAATGTCAGTTTCCTTACCGGTTCAGTTCCTTCTATATTGAATATAACCTGAGTATTGTTATCGTAAATATCCCATAAGCTTAACTGCACCTGGTGGGTTGAGTCGTTAACGATTTTAATGACCCCTTTGGAATTGTCGGTTTCATAGAATGGCAGGTCGTTGCCATGGTCCACATACATTTTTACAAATCGCTGACCTTGTTGCTGGGCGGTTTGATAATCGGTATGAATTAAAATGCTCCTGGTCTGTGAAAAGCTAAAACGATCCAGGTTTTGTTGAAACACTTGATTTCCATCAAAACTCAACTCCATGCATGGAACTCCATTACGATTATTTGCGCCATTTAGCTTATCGTATGTCAGTATCTCTATTCCAATATTTCCATAGGCAGTAATCGGTAGGGGCAGGGTATAATTTGTGCCTTTTTTTATCACACTAAATTCAAAACGTCCATACTGGTTATTTATGCGACTGTTTTTATCCATGGTCCGAAATGCTATTTTTCGTACTACCGGAGCAATGTTGTCCCGTATTTCCGGGAATCTATGTTTCAATGGGTTTAAGGGCCTTTGTTGATTATCCCTGATTTCAAAATGCAGGTGTGCTCCGGATGAGGAACCACTATTTCCGGAATAACCGATCAGGTCTCCTTTTTTTACCTGAAATTGCTCATTTTCAGGATAAAGTTCTATTTCGAATGATTTCTTTTGGTACTGTGCTTTTTTGACATATTCAGCAATGGCTTGTTGGTATTTTTGAAGGTGGGCATATACGGTAGTGGTTCCATTGGAGTGAAGAATATATAACGCGTTGCCATATCCACCTGAGGATATTTTGATTCTACTGATATGACCGTCAGCACTGGCGTAAACTTCGAGACCTTCCACGCCCAGGGTTTTGATGTCAATACCCGCATGGAAATGGTTGGATCGTAATTCGCCCATGGTTCCTGAAAGATAATTTTGATTGCCTGGACGAATGGGGAAAATATAATACTCTTCAGGCTCAGATGGTCCAAATGATGCCATTGCTTGTCCTGATCCAAGGCACGGGCAAAGGATTAAAAAAAATGTTATAATGTTATTTAACCTCAAAGTCCAATAGGGTTTGGTCTTCGATAAAAGCACGTAACCGGTTACCAATATTAACAGGTCCAACACCTTCAGGTGTCCCGGTAAAAATAATATCACCCTTTTTAAGGGTAATAAATCTTGAGATATAGCAAATGATTTCATTAAAACTAAACAACATCTTGCTGGTGTTCCCTCTTTGTCTTACTGCTCCATCAATTTCCAGACCAAAGTTTAGATTATGGATATCTCCAAAATGATCTATCGGATAAAATTTGGAGATGGGCGCAGAGTTATTAAATCCTTTTGCCAGGGCCCATGGCAGACGTTTATTTTTAGCCTGTTGTTGGAGGTCCCGGGCAGTAAAATCAATTCCTATACCAATTTGATTGTAATATTTGGACGCATATTTTTCCTGAATGTGTTTTCCGGTTTTACCAATTTTAAGCAGAATCTCAACTTCAAAATGAATATCATTTGAGAACTCAGGGTAATAAAACGGCTCATTATTTCTTAACACCGCTGTATCCGGTTTAAAGAACACTACCGGGGCTTCCGGTCTTTCGTTGTTCAGTTCCTCAATATGTGCGGCGTAGTTACGACCTACTGCTAATATTTTCATCGATCAATTTGACAGCAAAATTAAATGATATTTCCACTTATTAAACGATTTTTATTCAAAAAGCACACTCGGGTGCCATCGGATGTAATTAAACATAGAAAATATTTTAAAATTTTCAATTATAATTGATCTTAGTGATAATTTCAATAATCAAGTAGATGAAGAAGCACACATACAATACCGGGGTAATAGGAAACTGTGCTTACATAGCACATGTTGAAAACAACACTAATATCAACTGGATGTGTTGGCCCAGGTTTGATGACAGCTTCGTTTTCGGGAGTTTGCTGGATGACGAAAAAGGAGGATCTTTCTCTTTGCTTCCACCTACTGAAACATACCAAACCAAGCAATATTATATTGAGAATACCAATATTCTTTGTACCGAGATCAGTTATTCAGAGGGGGCATACCGGGTAACGGATTTCGCCCCCCGGTTTTACCAGTATGAGCGATATTATAAACCTTTAATGCTGGTACGGAAGATCGAGCGTCTTTCCGGAAATCCCCAGGTGAAGGCAACTTGCAAGCCAATGGCCTCTTACGGAGAGAAGAGATTACAACGAATACAGGGTAGTAACCACCTTAAATTTTTTGGTCTGGAGGATGAGCTTAGGTTAAACACCAATATTAGTTTTAGTTACTTGCTAGAGTATCAACCATTTGTTTTGAATGAGACTAAATACCTGGTACTCACCTATGGTACCCCATTGGAGGCTCCTCTGGAAAGTACCGCAGAGGATTTCCTTTCGAAGACTATAAATTATTGGAGGACCTGGGTTAAACGGACTTCAATTGGAAATTTTTATCAGGCGCAGGTGATTCGTTCCGCTTTGGTATTAAAGATCCATCAGTATGAGGACACCGGAGCCATTATTGCCTCAAGTACTACCAGTCTTCCTGAATCGCCTGGTGCCGGCAGGAATTGGGACTACCGGTATTGCTGGCTTAGGGATACATATTACACCTTAAATGCTTTTAACAGCCTCGGACACTTCGAAGAACTGGATAAGTATTTCCACTATATCGCAAACATTACCCTGAAATCGCAGGACCGTCTGCAACCCATGTATTCGGTAAGCGGGAAAGCGGATCTGGTAGAAAAAACCCTCGACCTAAAGGGATATATGGGAGAAAATAAACCAGTTAGGATTGGGAACCAGGCCTATGAACATATACAAAATGATGTTTATGGTCAGGTGTTGGTTTCTCTTCTGCCCCTGTATGCGGACAGGCGTTTTATTCTAAGTGAACGGACTGAATCGCGAAAAATGATTTACCAAATATTGGAGAGTATCGACTCTACCATGGATGAAAAAGACGCAGGTCTCTGGGAGTTTCGTGACATAAGTCAATATCATTGTTATACTTTTTTATTCCATTGGGCAGGAACCTGTGCTGCATTAAATATTGCCAGGGAACTAGGCGACAAGGATATGGCTCAAAAAGCATTGGATTTGAGGGAACGGTCAGTCGCCAAGCTAGAGGGGTGCTATGATTCAAAACGCGGCGTTTATACGCAGGCAGTTGGCACACCAAATTTAGACGCCAGTACCTTACAGTTGATTTTGATGAACTACTTGGACCCGTCTACTGAAAAAGCCAGAAAACATCTCCAAAACTTAGAAGCTGAGCTTCAATCAGAGAATGGCTTGTTTTACAGATATAAGCACCAAGATGATTTTGGGGTGCCGGAAACTACATTTTTAATTTGTGCCTTCTGGTACGTGGAAACATTGGCTGCAGTGGGACGAGTTGATGATGCTATTGAAAAATTCGAGTCCTTGTTACAGTACAGCAATCATCTGGGATTGTTGAGTGAAGATGTGGACGCTGCCACTGGCAGTCAATGGGGAAATTTCCCTCAAACCTACAGCCATGTAGGATTGGTAAATGCTGCTTATCGGATAGCTAAAAAATTAGACCGGCCAAATTTTTTATAAAAGAAATTGAAATCAGGCCATATCAAAAAATCACTAATAATTCATAACTTATAACTCATAACTAACAAAGTTGCTTCAAAAATTGTCTGACTTCTTCCGGTGATATTAGATTGTATTTGGCAGCGCTTGAAGTACTACCTACTTTTACGGTTAAAGCATCTTCAGGCATCGCCCTAAATGTGTCCTCGTCCGTCCAGTCGTCTCCAATGGCTATGATATAATCTGAGGGAAATTCTTCTATCCATTGATGGGCCGCCCGGCCTTTATTTACCCGGGCACTTTTAATTTCCACTACCATATCACCTTCCAACACCTGGAGGTGCATATTGGATGATAGGTAATTTAGGTGGCTACTAAGCTCTCTGGTTCTGAGTTCTCCTAATCCTGTTTCAACTTTTCGGTGATGCCACACCAGTGAGTAATCTTTCTCTTCGATAAAGGAACCAGGTGTGCGGTCTACGTACAATTCCAGAACGGACCGTATTTCAGACTTCCATTTTGCACTTAGCCTGGTTATGGTACGCCAATCGGAGCCACGTTCTTTAAGCCACACCCCATGTTCGCCAATGAAGTCCAGGTTCAGATGTCCCAACCAGCTTTCCAATGATTTACGATCACGCCCACTGATGATAACCACCTGATTCTTATCGTTGGCGGTTAAATCTTTTAGGAGTTTCAACAACTCAGGGTCTGGTATTGCTTTTTCAGGAGTGTCACTAAATGGGATCAAAGTGCCGTCATAGTCCAGGAAAAATAACCTTTTGCCAGCTTTTTCTATTTTCATCCTAACCATATCGATGGTTTTTTGATCAAGATATTTAGTGGCCAAACTTTTCTGGTTGGTTTTTATTTCCCCCAGTCTCTCCATAAACATATTTACCCAGTGATGGATGTTATAGCGTTGCAAAGATTTTTGCATGACTTCGATATGGGCAATCTGCTCTTCCTCTGGCATAGTCAATGCCTTATAAAGTGCCTGAACCATGGCGTTAATATCATTGGGGTTTATAAGAATAGCTTCGGAAAGCTCCTTAGATGCCCCGCACATTTCGCTTAAAATTAATACACCTTTTTTATTCAGCTTACTGGCAATGAACTCTTTACATACGAGGTTCATCCCGTCTCGCATAGGGGTAACCAGCGCAACATGGGCCATTCTATAAAATCCACTTAAAGCTTCCAGCGGTAGTGATCTGTAGAAATAGTGTATTGGAGTCCAGTTTATCCTTCCAAACTGACCGTTGATACGTCCCACCAACAGATCAACTTCCTCTTTCAATTCTTGATATCTGGATACCCGGTCCCTCGACGGCACCACCACCATCACCAGGGACACTTTCTCCTTAAATTCAGGATACTCATGCAAGAACCTTTCGAAAGCCATTAGTCTTTGAGGGAGTCCTTTGGAATAGTCCAATCGGTCTATTGAAAGCACAAGTTGTTGATCTCCAAGGGAAGTCCGGTAGCGTTTTTCACGTTCAATAGTTTCAGGAGAGGCCGCGGCCTCCGCATATTTCTTGTAGTCAATTCCCATAGGAAATGAGTCCACCATTACTTTTCTATCAGGCATATTTACCTGCCCGGTTGAATATCCATACCCGGCAAGCCTGCTTACCGAGCTAAGGAAGTGCCTCATGTCGTCATAGGTGTGAAATCCTACCAGATCAGACCCCAACATACCATTTAACAACTCTCTCCGCCAGGGTAATAAGCGGAACATCTCATAACTTGGAAAGGGAATGTGTAGGAAAAATCCAATACTAAGCTCTGGAAACTTACTGCGCACCATTTCTGGCAGCAACAATAATTGATAATCGTGAATCCATAAGGTATCTCCAGGTTCAATAATATTTATTACTTCTTCACAGAATTTCTGATTGACTTTCACATAAGACTCCCAATAGATCTCTTTATATACAGAGTACTGGCTAAAATAATGGAAGATGGGCCACAAGGTCTCATTGCTGAATCCTTCGTAATAGTTTTTTATTTCTTCCTGATTAAGAAAAACCGGATGCATGTTCTCATCCTTCAGTTTTTCAGTGATATTGATTCTTTCTATGCCCTGATTGATATGTAGTCCGGGCCACCCGATCCATAAATTGTTTGCTTCCTTATAAATGGAACCCAATCCTGTTGCAAGGCCCCCAATACTGTTTTTAAGAAGCAGATTTCCATTCTCTTTGGTTACATTGACAGGTAACCTGTTGGATACAATGATGGTTTTAGGCATAGGTTAAAACATGCGATGGCACCGAAAAGCCGCGAAATTACTCACGTCTATTTTAATAAAAAAATTTTCGACTTACCTATCGATTAAATGTTCGTAGTTTAATTTCAGTTAATTTTCTTTTGGTGTCCCTGGGAAACCTCCCATTCATGATCCAGTCGTAGTATTGTGGTTCTTTCTTAAGAATCTCCACAATCGGTTTTCCACGATATTTGCCGAAGTTGAATACTTCAACATTCTCTGAGTTCAAAACAAACCTCCCCCCAAGATCCACCATTTTGCTGTGGGTGATGTTGGCCAAAGATTGTACGCTGTTCTCTACTATGCCCAACTCCTTACCAAGATTATCCACTACTGCCTGCCCTTCATACCGTTTAACCTGTGCCTGAATGATTTCCAAAGTGGCCATAGTATCAGCCTCAGCGCTATGGGCATTATCCAGATTTTTATCACAATAGTACTTGTAAGCTGCAGATAAGTTCCTCTTTTCCATTAAATGAAATATCCTTTGTGCATCAACCAATTGCTTGTTCCTAAGATCGAAATCAACATCCACCCTCAAAAACTCTTCTACCAGTATGGGAACATCAAATCTTATAATACTGAAGCCTCCAAGGTCGCATCCTTTAAAGAACTCACTCAGGTCTTTGGCAACTTGTTTAAAGGTTGGGGCATCTTTGACGTCCTCATCATATATTCCGTGGATTATACTTGAAGCAGTAGGGATTGGCATGCCCGGGTTAATCAGCAGAGTTTTGCTCTTTTGGGTGTTATTAGGTAGCATTTTTACTATGCTGATCTCAATAATCCGGTCATCAACAATATCTGTACCAGTAGTTTCCAGATCAAAAACTGCCAATGGTTTTTTTAAATGTAAAGTCATAAGTTGAGGTGGCTAGTTATCCTGAAGAATAGCGTCGCTTAGCACTTTTATACTGAGGTTATGGTAATTTCCTGAGCTCATCATGAGCAAGTTTTTGCCTTCCCAATTTTGCTTAAGGAGAAAATGCTCAAGTTCGTTGATATCGTCAAAGACCAATAGATCCTTGCGGTTAAAAGCTGCTTTTATCTCATTCTTAGTGATGGGCTCCAGGTTTTTATGTTCGATAATTTGAGGATTGTAATATACTATTGGCTGATCAGCGGACTTAAAGGAATCACTGTATTGACTAAGAAATTTTTTATTGAGACTGCTGTAGGTATGAAGTTCGATGCAGGCTACTAACAGTCGATCTTGAAACTGCTCTTTAAGTGCTTTAGTGGTGGCTGCCAATTTAGATGGTGCATGGGCATAGTCTTTAAAAATAGCTGTATGGCCATTTTTTTTCACCAGTTCCAATCGATTACGGGCGCCTTTAAAGGAGGGTATTGCCTTATAAAATTGTTCCTCGGTGATTCCAATCTCTAATAACACCGATTTGGCTCCACTAAAATTTTGCATATTGTGCCTTCCGAAGACTTGTACCGCTACTGGACCATTGTCAGTTTGAAGAAAAGTGTGTTCGTTATCAATTAAGGATGGATGTTCTTGGTATGGAGTCGAAGCCACATCCGTACGTTGTTTACCACAAATTACCGTAGTCAGATCGTCCTCTTCACAATAAATGAGGCTGCCTGCTTTAGGAGTGGCATCGGCAAAGAGATCGAATTGTTTAACGTATTCATCAATGGTGGGAAAAACATTGATATGATCCCAGGCAACACCACTAACCAGACCGATATGATGCTGATATTTTAAAAACTTAGGAGTCTTATCTAAAGTAGAAGTAAGATATTCGTCCCCTTCGATGATAATGATTGGGTCATCACTCAGTTTTACGGTATTTTCAAACCCTTCAAGTTGAGCGCCCACTACATAGTCAAAAGATCTATTCCAATAATTTAAGACATGAATGATCATGGATGTGATGGTGGTCTTTCCATGACTACCGGCAATCACTATTCTTTGCTTATTTATAGATTGCTGATAGATGAAATCGGGATAGGAATAGACAGGCACTTTCAATTCCCGGGCTCTGGCCAGCTCTGGATTGTCCTCCTTGGCATGCATTCCAAGAATTACTGCATCGAGACCCTTGTGAATTCTGTCGGGCTTCCAACCGACATCTTCAGGTAGTAGTCCGTTTGAAATCAAACGGCTTTTAGACGGTTCAAAGATCATATCATCAGATCCCGTTACTATTACACCCATTTGATGAAGCGCCAGGGCCAGGCTGTGCATCACCGATCCACCTATAGCTATGAAATGTATCTTTGACTCTTTTGTTATCATTTAGGAATTTGCCTCTAAAATTAAAATAAAATTAAAAAGCCACAAATGTATTGAACCTTTATATTGTGGATATCCTTGTGGGTAACTAAATTGCATCTGTATACAATTAGCTTAAAATTGTGGATAATTCCACTTAAAAAGTGTTGAAAACGAATCGCTTGTTTTCATTAGGTTTGCATTAGAAGAGTACTAAAAGATACTGCGCGTAAATGGAATCAGAAAGATCGACCACCCTGGGACGGAAAACAAGAAAAGGCTTTATAACGGATTTTACGGGAAATTTAGGAAAGTTGCCTCCTCAGGCAGTGGACATGGAGGAGGCCGTGTTAGGCGCATTAATGTTGGAGAAGGACGCACTTACCACGGTAATTGACATATTAAAACCAGAAAGTTTTTATAAAGATGCCAATAAGGAGGTCTATCAGGCGATTGTAGACCTTTTTAATAATTCGGAACCAGTGGACATGCTCACCGTTGCCAATCAATTGAGGGAACTTGGAAAACTGGAGATAGCCGGAGGAGCATATTACCTTACCGAATTGACCAGCAGGGTAAATAGTGCTGCCAATATTGAGTTTCATTCCAGGATAGTTGCCGAGCAGGCGATCAAAAGGGAGTTAATCAGAATCTCTTCGGAGATACAAAAAGACGCCTTTGAAGACACCACAGACGCTTTTATGTTATTGGATCGTACAGAACAGGCCTTATTTGAGGTGTCTGAATCCAATGTTCGAAAGAACTATGCAGACATGCGCACAATCATGCGTGAGGCGTTGAATGAATTGGAAACACGCAAGGATCATAAAGATGGGTTGACCGGAATTCCCAGTGGATTCACTTCACTGGACCGGATTACCTCGGGTTGGCAGAATTCTGATCTGGTGGTTATCGCAGCCCGACCGGGCATGGGTAAGTCCGCATTTGTGGTCTCCGCAATGAGAAACGCTGCGGTGGACTTCAATCACCCGGTAGCAATTTTTTCATTGGAGATGTCAAATGTGCAATTAGTGAACAGGCTTATATCTGCCGAAGCAGAGTTGGAGGGTGATAAGATTAAGAAAGGAAGCCTGGCGGATTACGAATGGGAACAGTTGGTGCATAAAACCGCCAAACTTAGTAATGCCCCTATATTTATTGATGATACACCCGCCTTGTCAATATTGGAGTTGCGAGCGAAAAGTAGAAGACTAAAGGCACAGCACGATGTAAAATTGATAATTGTAGATTATCTACAATTAATGACAGGAGATAGTACCAGAGGAAATAGTGGAAACAGAGAACAAGAAATAGCTTCAATTTCGAGGGCCCTGAAAAACATTGCCAAAGAACTCGACATACCGGTACTGGCTTTATCTCAGCTTAGCCGTGCGGTGGAAACCAGGGGAGGAGACAAACGGCCTCAGCTTTCAGATTTAAGAGAATCCGGATCAATTGAGCAGGATGCTGATCTGGTTATGTTCCTGTATCGACCCGAATACTACGGTATTACGGAAGATGAGAATGGCCAACCTACCCATGGTTTGGGAGAAATGATCATTGCAAAACATCGAAACGGTTCCCTGGATACCGCGCAGTTGAAATTTATTGGCAAATACACGAAATTTACCGATCTTGATTTCAAATTTAGGTCAGTAACCGGGGCACATAATCTGCCACCCACACCTGGTAATTCAGGTGAATTTCAAACATCAAACACCATAACCCTAAGCAGTAAGAGTAATCCAAAGGACCCCAGCCAAGGGTCTGATGATGACAATCCGACTCCTGCACCTTTTTAAAAAGTAATGACTTTCTCATAGTTTAATAACCGCGGACTCCGCTCTTTTTTAATAATTGAGTATCTTCAAGCCCAATAATAATTCACAGACTAATAAGTATGAAAATACTGGTATGCATTACCCACGTGCCTGATACTACTTCCCGAATTTCATTTACAGATGACCATACGAGATTTGATACCAACGGGGTACAGTATATAATAGGTCCTTATGACGACTACGCCTTGGCCAGGGCCGTCGAGCTAAAAGAAGAATTTAAAGCATCTATTACTGTTTTACATGTAGGTGGGCCGGAGGCGGATCCTACTATCCGAAAAGCTCTGGCAATTGGTGCAGATAGTGCCATCAGAGTTAATGTTGAAGGGGAAGATTCATACAATGTTGCCCGGCAAATTGCCGCTGTCGCCAAAGAGAATGAATATGATCTTATTCTCATGGGCAGGGAATCCATCGATTTCAATGGGGGCCAGGTTCATGGCATGGTAGGCGCCCTACTGAATATCCCGTCTATTTCACCGGTAATGAAGCTAAACATTGAGCATGGAGTTGCACATATGACCAGAGAAATTGAAGGCGGTAAGCAACTGGTTGAAGTACCGCTACCATTAGTTGCTGGTTGCCAGGAACCGATCGCGGAATGGAAAATACCAAATATGAGAGGAATTATGTCTGCTCGTTCCAAACCGTTAGAGGTGGTGGAACCAATAGACTCAGAAACCAGGACCACGACTTTAAAATTTCAACTACCTCCAGCTAAGAATGCGGTGAAGATGATCGATGCCGATCAGGTTGAGGAGTTGGTGCTGTTGTTGAAAAATGAGGCAAAAGTACTATAGTTAACATCCAGATAACATTATCACGATTATGTCTATTCTTGTTTTTGTTGAAGGGGACCAAGGTAAGATTAAAAACTCATCCAGAGAAGCAATCAGCTATGCTGCTGCCATGAAGCAATCTCCGGTAGTGGCACTTGCACTAGGAAGTTTTGAAGTTACGGAATTGGAAGGCTTAGGGACCAATGGTGCAAATAGTGTATTGCATGCCGCTTCTGAACAATTGGATGAGGGTATTATACAAGCCTATGCCAACGTTTGGGCACAAGCCCTGGAGCAGTGTGATGCAGATACCATGGTTTTAGCCAAGTCAGCTTTAGGGGATGCAGTAGCTGCCAGGGTTTCAGTACTGTCCAATGCCAGTATAGTTTCCAATGTTGTGGAGCTTCCAGATGTTAGTGATGGATTCAAAGTAAAGAGGAGTATTTATTCCGGTAAGGCATTTGCTCATGTGAAACTCAATGGGGACCGTAGGATCCTGACATTGAATAAAAATACCATTGAACTTAAAACCGATGGAGCATCTGCTAAGGTGGAGCAGTTTAGCCCAGAATTGAGGCAAGAAGATTTTCAAACCACCATTACCTCAACAGATCGGACAAAAGGAGACATACTGTTACCAGAGGCAGATATAGTGGTTTCCGGTGGCCGAGGGCTTAAGGGTCCGGAAAACTGGCACTTGATAGAAGATTTAGCTTCAGCATTGGGAGCTGCTACTGCTTGTAGTAAACCGGTTTCAGATATGGAATGGCGACCGCATCATGAACATGTTGGTCAAACAGGTATCAAGGTTAGTCCAAGTTTATATATAGCTATTGGAATTTCAGGAGCAATTCAGCATTTGGCGGGAGTCAATTCCTCAAAAGTGATAGTGGTGATAAACAAAGATCCAGAAGCTCCATTTTTTAAAGCAGCTGACTATGGGATTGTAGGAGATGCCTTTGATGTGGTGCCCAAATTGACCGCTGCAATTAATTCATCGAAGTAATGATATGTGGGCATTTTTTAATAGCTTTAAACTGTTCTATACTATTGTATATTCTAAACTATTGTGGATAAGATCAGACTTGAAATCTTAGGCTTATCATCCAGCCAGTCTCAATCTGGGTCATTTGCGTTGGTATTGGGAGAGACAAACGGGAATCGCCGGTTGCCAATAATAATAGGGATGTTTGAGGCACAGGCTATTGCCATTGAAATTGAACGAATTACTCCTAATCGTCCCATGACCCATGACTTGTTCAAGTCATTTGCCCATAATTTCAAGTTTGAAGTAAGCGAGGTGTTAATTTCAGATTTAAAGGAAGGAGTTTTTTTTGCCAAACTGATTTGTAACAATACAAATCAAACTGTGGAAATTGACTCCAGGCCATCAGACGCTATCGCAATTGGAATTCGTTTTGGTGTCCCAATTTTTACTTACGAAGCAGTTCTTTCAGAGGCTGGTATTATATTGACTGATGAAACCAACGACGAAGGAAGGGGTGTATTGGAGGAGCGTGAGGAACAGCGGTCATCAGGGGGTGCTGGAACCGAAGAACTTAAGAACTTTTCCACAGAAAAACTTCAGGACCTACTTAAAGCTGCGCTCAGTAAAGAGGATTACGAAAAGGCTGCTAAGATCCGTGACGAGATGAATAAGCGAAATTAAACCCGGTTAAATCATCCAAGTATCATTCCTACTAAGGTAGCAGATAATAAAGAAGCCAGAGTGCCGCCAAGTAATGCCCTGATTCCAAATCTGGATAATAAAACCCGTTGGTTGGGCGCTAATGAGCCAATGCCTCCAATTTGAATACCAATGGAAGCGACATTGGCAAATCCGCAAAGCATATAAGTGGCCATAATTATGGATTTGGGGTTGCTGAATGAGCCTGCACTGCGTAGTTCTGATAAACTGACATACCCAATAAATTCCGTAAGCACAATCTTCTCTCCTAAAAGACGACCCACCAGGGTGATATCTTCTGAGGCAACCCCAATGATCCACATTACCGGAGCAAAGACATAGCCTAAAATAAATTGAAATGAAAGCTTGTTGTATTGTCCATTGGAAACCTCTACCACTACACTATTCAGGTTGGTCCAGTTGCCAATCATATCTAAAGTGTAGTTGCCAAAAGCTATGAAGGCGAAAAAGACCAGTAGCATGGCACCGACGTTTATGGCCAATTTAAGTCCATCACCGGTTCCATTGGCAATGGCATCCAGCGCATTATTACCTATTTGTTCTTTACTCACTTGAATGGTTTTATCTACTTCTTCTGTTTGAGGAATCAATATCTTCGATATCACCACTGCACCGGGTGCGGCCATGACGGAAGCCGCTAACAGATGTTTTGCAAACATTAATTGTAAAGCAGGGTCATCTCCACCTAAAAAGCTAATATATGCAGCCAATACGCCACCGGCCAGGGTCGCCATACCTCCAATCATTACTAATAAGATCTCAGATTGGTTCATGTCCTTCAGGTAAGCCTTTATTAATAAAGGAGATTCTGTCTGCCCTAAAAAAATATTCCCAGCCACCGATAAACTCTCTGCACCGGAGATCTTCATGGCTTTTGATAAAAGCCATGCTAATGCTTTAACAATTACCTGTATAATCCCCAGATAGAAAAGCAGACTGGTGATTGCAGAGAAGAATATGATGGTTGGAAGCACCTGAAAAGCAAAAATGAAACCGAATTTTGAGGTGTCAGCAAAGTCACCAAATAGGAATTTGGTACCTGCAGTGGTCGAATTAAGAACGACCACAAAGATCCCGCCTACGATTTCAAAAAAACTGCGTATCAAGGGAACCTGGAGCACCCCTATAGCTAATAGTAGTTGAATGGTGAGGCCGATGACTACTACCTTCCAGGCAATTATCTTACGGTTATTACTAAAAATATAGGCAATTAAAATAAGAACAGCCATCCCCAACAAACCTCGGATGACGTTAACAAATGTCCACCCTGTACTCTGATCGAGATCTGAGAGAACCTCGGTAGCATCAATTGTTATCAACTCCTTTTGAGCCTGCATGTCTATGGGGGCATCTTGGGCATTAATTCCCCAAGGAAGTATGAGCAGCGTACAGATTATAAGAATTCTCATGAAGGCAGGCAAGTGTTTGGAGTACGACTCTTATCTGGTAAAACATTCCAATAAACAAAAAAAACCGGATATGAAAAAAAGTCCAAGGCCTTGAGTGCGAGGTTGGGCGTAAACTTGCAATACTCAACTCCAGGTACTATTTTCGAAGGTTACTAACCTCACAATATTAACCGACCACTTGTTGTATGCAGATTATTGATCAAAACCATCCCCAGCATGCCATGAATGGCCCACAGTTTTTTGGACACCCTGTGGGCTTGTATTTTTTATTCCTTACCGAACTCTGGGAACGATTCAGTTACTATGGAATGCGGGCATTGTTTGTACTTTTCCTGACAGCATCGATAACCTCCGGAAACCCAGGTTATGGATGGGACAATGAGGCTGCCCTGTCAATGTATGGTTGGTATACTATGTTGGTATATGTGGCTTCCATCCCTGGCGGTATCCTGGCAGATAAGTGGTTAGGGCAGAAAAAAGTAGTGATGCTTGGTGGAGCTCTGCTTTGTGCCGGTCACGGAATACTGGCGATCAATGCCCTATGGGCCTTTTATACCGGTTGTTTACTGATCATATTGGGAGTGGGATGTTTGAAACCAAATATTTCCACCATGGTTGGCGGTCTTTACAAACAAGGGGATGAACGACGTGATAAGGGCTTTTATATCTTTTATATCGGTATTAATATTGGAGCTTTCTTGGCAGGAATAGTAGTAGGAACCATAGGTGAAAATATTAATTGGCACTATGGGTTTGGGCTGGCAGGTATTGGCATGTTCATTGGTCAGGCCACTTTTATATATGGTCAGAAATATCTAAAAGGGGTAGGGGACCTGATTGAAACCCCTAAGGATTCCACAACCATCGCAGAACCCTCGGTTTTTTCAAAATTCTTCCGGTCTCCCTCTTCCATGATTACCTCATCTTTATTAACCCTGGTGATATTTCTAGTATTTGATGATTGGGGGTATTTGGCGCTATTCACCTTATTAAGTTTCTCACTGGGAATTGGGATGGTTATCTACCGCGAGCTCAACCGGATTGAAAAAGACCGGGTGTTGGTTCTACTATTGAGTTTCCTAATTGTAATCGTGTTTTGGGGTGCTTTTGAACAGGCAGGGGGGTTAATGAATATTTATGCCAAGGACAAAACCAATCGTATGGCTTCTTTGATGACCATTGATCTTTTATTTATAGCGGGTATATCATATTTGATAGGGATGGGGATATATAAAAAAATGAAGAAAATAACAGGTCCTGGTTATTGGTTCACAGGAGCAGCAATATTAGCAGCTGTGTTTCTGGTACTGAGGATTTTTACTTTTTCTTCAAACCCCTATCAGATACCGGCGTCAGTTTTCCAGTCAGTGAATGCATTTTTTATTTTCACTTTGGCAATGGGGGTAGCGGGATTTTGGTATAGTTGGAAGCTCAAGGGAAAGGAGTCTTCTTCACTGTTTAAAATGGCATTGGGGGTAATTATCATGGGTATGGGATTTTTATTTATGAGCGCGGCTTCCAAGCAGTATGACGCCTTGGGAGAGTCAGCCATGTATTGGTTGATATTGGCCTATTTATTCCATACCATAGGTGAATTGTGCGCCTCTCCAGTGGCGCTTTCATTTATTACCAAACTTGCACCAGTACGATACGCAGCAATTATAATGGGCGTTTATTGGGCGGCAACCGGCCTTGGCAATAAATTGGCCGGCACTTTAGGTGAATTATCTCAATCTTGGGGAGAGTTTGAAATATTTACAGGAATTGCTGTTTTCTGTATTCTATTCGGTATTCTGGCAATATCAATATTAAAACCATTAAAGAGGCTGACACATGGTGCTGAGGACTTGCAGCCTAATGCTCAGCTTACCTAGCCTGAAACTAAACGGAGAATGGAAGCACCTGGTGCATAATTGATCGATTTTACCATTGCTAATAACTTTGTTTTTACCGGTTAGCTGTGTAAATTGCTTACAGTGTTAAGTTAAGCATACTTTAGTCAAACCAAGTCTTGCTCTTTTTGTCCCATACTTCTTTAAAAAATACTTGCGTAGCTATGGCTATGCGCATATTTTTTGCATCGCCTTGGACAAAAATACCAGCGACTTATACGACACAGTACACTGAACTTAACACTAGTGCTTAAACATTTTTTGGGAACTTTAATATTTTCTATGGGTTGAATTCTACTTTGCTAAACTGATTCTTCAGGGAACATGAAAAATAGAGTTGAACCCAGTAGTAAGTCAAAAACCCTATTAAGCTTCAAAGGAAATGTATCAGACAAATTGTTTGATTGCATATTGGAATTAGCAGAGCACAAGCTGCAACTGGAATCCGCTACCAAGTCCACTAAGAAAAAGGTGTTCAAAGTACTTGTAGAAACCTTGCAAAACGTATACCATCATTTAGATGATTTACCACCAAATCGTGATGATTTTTCTGTTGACTTTAGTTTGAGAAAAGACAATCTTGCTTATACTGTGACCGTTGGTAACCCTGTACACAAAACTAAAGTTGGCGTACTTGGGTCTTATATTGATCGGGTTAATGCCATGTCTCAACCAGAACTTAAAGCTTACTACCTCCAAAAATTAAGTCAGGGTCAAATTAACAATGATGGAGGCGCTGGCTTGGGACTTGTGGACATAGTTCGAAAATCCAAAGAAAAAATCATCTATAGTTTTAAGCATGTTAACAAGGATTATTCTTATTTTAGTCTCCAAGTTAAGGTATCGGCATAAAAACAATGGATGACTTTTATCTGGAGGCTACCTCAAAAACTCCAAAAATGCATTTTAGCAGAGAGACTGGTGAGTTTGAGATATCGGGAAGATCTATACCTGAAAACTCAATAGAGTTTTATAAGCCCATCATCAACTGGTTGGATAACTATATTAAAGAGCCAAATCAAAGTACATTACTGGTAATAAAATTGGAATATTTTAATACCAGCTCTTCAAAATGTTTAGTGGAAATACTAAGGAGGCTGGAGAGCCTGAATGACCAGTCCATGGTGAAAGTAAAGTGGTGCTATGAGGAGGAAGATGAGGACATGCAAGAGTCAGGAGAGGACTTCAAAGAAATCATCAAGGTGCCTATCGAGATGGTTTTGATTAGTGAATAAATTGAGTGTGAGTGTGAGTGTGAGTGTGCTTCGCCCGTCATACCCTTCGGGCGACGACGGGAGTGTGTGAGGGACTACAACTCGTCAACAGCAGCTATCCGTAGCCTGCGGCTATGGATCAGTGAATATTGAAAATCCAAAATGCAACTAAATAGCGCAAGTGACCCTTCGGAACACTTGCGCTATTTTATTCATAAACAAACAGAAATAAAAAAACCCTGACGGAAAGCCGTCAGGGTTTAAATCTATAAGGGGATGATATTACATCATTCCACCCATTCCACCACCGCCCATTGGAGGCATGGCAGGTGCATTTTCATCTTCCTGCTCGTCTGCAATCACGCACTCAGTAGTGATCAACAGGGCAGAAATTGACGCTGCATTTTCCAATGCCAATCGAGTTACTTTTGTAGGGTCGATAACACCGGCTTTGAACAGGTTCTCATACTTGTCGGTGCGAGCATTGTATCCAAAGTCATCCTTTCCTTCTTTCACCCGTTGAACAACCACAGAAGGTTCACCACCAGCATTTTCCACAATAATTCTCAGTGGACTTTCCAGTGCAGTTTTGATTATGTTTATTCCGGTTTGCTCATCGTTGTTTGCAGTATCGATACTGTCCAAAGCAGCTATTGATCTGAGAAATGCGACGCCTCCTCCGGCCACCACACCTTCCTGAACTGCTGCCCGGGTAGCATGCAATGCATCATCCACACGGTCTTTCTTCTCTTTCATCTCCACTTCAGTAGCTGCTCCAATATATAGGATGGCTACACCACCAGATAGCTTAGCTAATCGCTCTTGCAATTTTTCACGATCATAATCAGAAGTAGTGGTTTCTACTTGAGACTTGATCTGACTAATTCTTGCAGTAATATCGTCCTTCTTACCAGCACCGTTAACCAGGGTAGTATTGTCTTTATCGATATTTACTTTTTCCGCAGATCCCAAATATTCAATAGTAGCGTTTTCCAGTTTGTAACCACGCTCTTCACTAATCACCGCACCACCGGTCAGGATAGCGATATCCTCTAACATGGCTTTACGTCGGTCACCGAAACCAGGGGCTTTTACAGCCGCTATTTTTAGTGAACCCCGGATCTTGTTAACTACCAGGGTAGCCAACGCTTCTCCATCTACATCCTCAGCGATGATCAACAATGGCTTACCAGTCTGGGCAACAGTTTCCAATACCGGAAGCAGTTCTTTCATAGAAGATATCTTCTTATCGTAAATCAGGATATAAGGACTCTCCAGTTCGACTTCCATCTTGTCGGTGTTGGTAACGAAGTAAGGGCTCAGGTATCCCCGATCGAACTGCATACCTTCTACAGTCCTCACATCGGTTTCGGTTCCTTTAGCTTCTTCAACGGTAATCACACCGTCTTTTCCTACTTTGTCCATGGCATCAGCGATCATATTACCGATTTCGCTGTCGTTGTTAGCAGAAATGGTTCCTACCTGGGCGATTTCATCAGACTTGCTGATGGGCTTAGATTGAGCTGCCAGGTTTTCAACTACGGCCTCTACAGCTTTCTCAATGCCCCTTTTAAGGTCCATAGGATTGGCACCTGCAGCGACGTTTTTAATGCCGGTGGCAAATATTGATTGTGCCAGTGCTGTAGCGGTGGTTGTTCCGTCACCTGCGTCGTCAGCAGTTTTAGAAGCTACTTCTTTTACCAGTTGAGCACCCATATTTTCGATGGGGTCTTTCAATTCGATTTCCTTTGCTACTGTGACTCCATCTTTCGTAAAACTTGGGGCTCCGAACTTCTTGTCCAGAATTACGTTACGACCTTTTGGTCCTAAGGTAACCTTAACGGCTTCCGCCAATTTGTCTACCCCTTTTTTGATCGCGTTTCTAGCGTCTTGATCAAAAGTTATATTTTTAGCCATTATTCTTTTTGTTTTTAGTTGGAATGTAAAATATAATTGGTTTTAAACGATGGCGAAAATATCAGATTCTCGCATGATCAAATATTCATTGCCATCAATGGTGATCTCCGTGCCTGCATATTTTCCATAAAGCACACTGTCACCTACTTTAACAGTAATAGGTTCGTCTTTTTTACCGTTACCTACTGCAACCACAGACCCTTTTTGAGGTTTTTCCTTTGCAGTATCTGGTATAATGATCCCTGAAGCAGTTTTTTCTTCAGCTGCGGCAGGTTCAATAATAACTCGGTCTGCCAGAGGTTTGATGTTTACTTTCGACATTTTTATTACAATTTTTTGTTTAACTTTTCTTGAAACTAACACTCTGATAGCATTTCTTATGCCAATTGGTGTTTTTTGACCGGTTTTAGAGGAAAACCGCCAATTTTGCAGTCTTTTTAACACAATAAAAAGTTTATGGCATAATTTAACTGACAATATTACATTGTAACAACTGTCATTAGCTTTTCTCTTGTGTTGAACTGTCAGATTGTCTAGATTGTTTTAGTAATCTAAGGAGTGTAGATATGAAAACATTAGAAAAAGACTGGCTTACCAGTGGTCTGATAGATTTTGAGTACAAAAAGTATATTCTGCTTAATTACTTACAGGGAGTTCAGTCATACTTTGACGATAGAAAATTGTATCCCTACCTTTCAGATCTGATTTTTCATTATAAAAATCTGCAATCTATCAAACAAAATAAGGAATTGCTTTTCGAAAACTTCCCACGTAAAATAGCACGTGCAGATTTTGAAAAATTGAAGATCCATTACCAAAAAATCGTTGAAGATGATTCCTTGATGAAGGAAATGGAACATATATTGTCTTTTGCCATACCTACCCTCAGGAATACACTTAATGAAGGACGTGGACTGTATGACCATATAGAGGAACAACTGAAGGTAGAGCCAATTGGTATTTGTCCGTTATACGCAAATGACGGTTACCTTTTGATTAATGAGCGGGCCAAAAGCACCACACAAGTATACCAGTATCAGATTACGGTTTTTGAAAACGTTGAGGAGAAGTACCGGGGAATACATACCAGGTATCTTGAGACAGTTCACAAAAAAATTAGCAGAACTTTTGAAAGCCTAAAGCTAGAACTGATTAAAAAATATCCGGATCTTCCAAATCCTGCAACTTATTTGGTGGACATTAAGCAAGATATGCCATTCCATGAAACTGCCATGCCGGTAGCAAAACGGTTATTGGTCAAATATATTAGCGCTGCTGCCTAAGATGCTTATTGACCTTCTGTAGAATCTACTACTTCCAGGGTCTCGGTGGACTCGTCTGTTCTGGTTGACAGGTCGGGGGTGAAATTTTGTATTGTAGATTTCTCTTGTGCTGCCTCGATATTGGGACTCACCACTCCCTGATTGAGTTGACCTTTATCGAGGATCTTATTGGCTCCAAGACTGAGGGCCAATATGGTTATGGCAAACCCCCAGGTTAATTTTTCCAGTAAATCTCCGGTTCGTTTCACGCCCATAATTTGACTGGTGGCCGATCCTCCGAACTGGCTTGAAAGACCTCCCCCTTTAGAGTTTTGTGCCAGGATAATCAACACCAGCAGCACTGAAATCATCAGAATTAGTCCTAATATTAATCCCAACATGGCTATTTCTTCTTTATTTTTTTAATTTGATCCGCAAAGTAAGTCTTTTTTTTGGGAAATTTCTCAATTAATTTTTTATAAATTTTTTCGGCATCTTTTCTCTTTCCTTGTTTCAAAAGGATCTTTGCCAGGTTTTCAGAGGCCAGTTCATCGCTGAATTTACCACTATCTTTTGCCATGTCTTTCTGAGACATTATTTCCGACTCAGCATTTAAATTGGGTTTAGATAAGACTGGTGAGTTTTTAATAAAATCGTCAACGATCTCTATTTGCTCCTTGCGACCTGCTTGGTCCCCGGTTTCATCATTTTGACCTTCATACTGCTGTCTACGTTCCTGGAGCTGACTTAGATTCTCCATTAATTCTGCATGAATTCCCGATGCCTCTATTTCTAAGTTCAATGGATCCTCCAAGCCCGGTTTCTTCTTGCTGTCGGTATCTACTTCCTCTATTCCTTGCCCTTGCTCTTCCTGTTGCTCCTGTTGAGGGACCGATTGATCTTTCTCCACCAGATCAGCATTTATCCATTCAAAATCGGAAGTTTCCACAATAACTGATTCCTCCAAATCCTCCGCGGGATGTCCCGGGTCTGCAGGGGCAGGTGTTTGTTGGGAGGTAGCTTGTTCCCCTGTGCTTACCTCTTCTACTATAGAGTGCAAGACATTGCGGTCGTAGCTATAGACAGCTGTTAGGTTTAGGGCATTTTCAAAATCAGGTTTATTCCAGATTTTGAGCCCCATAACATTTAGGACATGAATGATCTGACTGTATGGGTGTTCCGAGGTGAGTTCCGCCAGCTTGGTCAGGTCTTTCTCTTCAATTAAATCCGGGTTCTTTACTAACTCTAGAAACTTTGACTTATTCACTCTAATTTTGGTTAAAAATCAAAAATAACAATAATTACCAATTGGCTACGGTGCCATTGAAAATATCAAAAATAATCTGATCAAAAATGGTTTCGATTAGTTGATCCTCCTCAGCAGTAAGATTAGAAGTTTGAGAGTCGAAGTCGTCATAGAATGAAAAACTGCGACTGAAATCTTCCTCTTCGTTTAAGGCATTGGTAAAGTCAACCTGAACCCTGATGGTCAGACGGGTGGATCCCGCGACATCTGCCTGTTGATCGTTACCGGAGGCAATTGGTGCAACCGGCATGGTGTTATACCCCACAATACTACCTTCAACCAATAGTTCTCCACCTGATTCTACTATGGTAAGATTAGTGTTACGTTGATAGTAGTCACGAAGCAATTCCGAAAAACGCTGACTAAGAGTGGCAGGTCCCTGACCAGTATCGTTATAGAAGTTTAGTACCGTGATTGTTTGAGCGGTGGTGTTGGTCCCGGTAAAAGTATAAACTCCACAGCTCACAAACCCTGTAGTAACCAGTGTCATTAAACCCAAATATAACCATCTATCCTCCAATTTGATACTGTTTTATTTTCCTGTACAATGTTCGTTCCGAGATGCCAAGGTCCTGGGCAGCATATTTCCTTTTATTATTATTTTTATACAACGCCTTGATTATCAGTTCTTTTTCCTTTTTCTCAATAGAAAGTGAATCGTCGGATTCTGTTTCATGAGTTATGTCCTGAATAATGTTATCACCGTTGGTAGACTCCATGTTATTGATATTCAGGGTGCCATCTGGTTCGTCGACATTATTTAAGATATAAGGAGATGCCTGTGTGCCTGCCCTCCGCACGGCTACGTCAGGCGGGCTGATAGGCAGGTTAGATTCACTGGTTTCCTCTTGCACGTTCTTAAACAGCCCCTGGTGTTTTTGTAGCAATTGTTCATCCTGATCACTACTAAGCAGTTGGAATACCAATTTTTTTAGCTCGGCAACATCTTGTTTCATATCGAAGAGTACTTTATACAATATGTCCCTTTCAGTAACATCACTGTCCTTTTGGTTTCTTTGATAAAGTATCGGTATGTTCCGGTAGTTGTCGGGAAGGTATCCGCGCAAGGTGTCGGCGGAAACAAATCTCTCTAACTCTAAAACTGACATCTGTTCCACCAGATTCTTCAACTGGCGAATATTCCCAGGAAATCGATATTTTAACAAAATGGCTTGGGCATTTTCTGAGAGTTGAATGGGTTTCACTCTGTATTTTTCAGAGAAGTCTGATGCGAACTTGCGAAACAAAAGTAAGATATCTTCTCCTCGTTCTCTTAAAGGCGGTACGTTTATAGGTACAGTGCTAAGACGATAATATAGATCCTCTCTAAACTTCCCATCAATCACTGCTGATTGGGGATCTATATTGCTGGCAGCTACCACTCTCACGTTGGTTTTTTGGACTTTCGAAGAACCCACTTTAATGAATTCACCATTTTCAAGCACTCTTAGCAACCTGGCTTGTGTACCAATGGGCATTTCAGCAATTTCATCAAGGAAAATGGTGCCACCATCAGTAACTTCGAAATAGCCCTTTCTGGCTTCATGCGCTCCAGTGAAAGATCCTCTTTCATGACCAAATAACTCGGAGTCGATAGTACCTTCAGGAATGGCCCCACAATTTATAGCAATGAACTTCCCATGTTTGCGTGAACTGAGCTGGTGAATGATCTTTGAGAAGGACTCTTTACCACTTCCGCTTTCTCCGGTAATTAGTACGGTCATATCTGTGGGGGCTACCTGGGCCGCCACCTCAATAGCATGATTAAGCGAGGGAGAGTTGCCTATTATCCCAAACCTTTGTTTTATACTTAGTAATTCAGAATTTTTCATAATTTATACGGCCTCTCCAAGAAGTGTGGCGGCAGAACAACCGGTGACCAAAACGTCTACATAAGTACCCTTTTGGTGATTGCCCTTTGGAAAAACCACCACCTTATTTTCACTGTTTCTCCCTTGTAAATATTCCTGTGAACGTTTGGAGTATCCTTCTATTAATACCTGGTGAACCTTGTTAAGACTTTGTTGATTGCGCACAAGGGCATGCTCTTGTTGTTTTGTTATGATCTCCTGAAGCCGACGTTTTTTTGTACTCAGATCGATGTTATCCTGGTATTTCTTTGCGGCCAAGGTGCCCGGGCGTTCTGAATAGTAGAACATATAAGAGAAATCATATTTGACCTCATCCATTAGTGACAAAGTTTCCTGATGATCGCCCTCAGTTTCACTGCAGAATCCGGAGATCATATCACTGGAGATCCCACAATCATCTCCCAGAATATCACGAATAGACCATATTTTTGCCAGGTACCAATCTCTGGTGTAGGTTCTATTCATTAGTTTTAGAATACGAGAACTACCACTTTGGGCTGGTAGGTGGATATAATTACAGATGTTATGGTAACTTTTAATGGTGTACATAACATCATCTGTAATGTCTTTTGGATGGGAGGTGGAGAACCTTATTCTTAGCAAAGGATCAACTTCCGCTACCATTTTCAGAAGTTGTGCAAAAGATATGTAATTTTCGGTCCCATTCCTTTCAATCTGTGCCTTGCTTGTAAGTGTTTCCTCTGATGACCACTTATAGGAATCTACATTTTGCCCCAGTAAGGTCACTTCACGGAATCCTTTTTGAAACAAATCCGTGGCCTCTTGAACAATGGAATGAGGATCCCGGCTTCTTTCCCTGCCGCGGGTAAATGGTACCACGCAAAATGAGCACATGTTATCGCACCCACGCATGATGGAAATAAATGCAGTTACCCCATTCGAATTCAAACGAACCGGGCTGATATCAGCATAGGTTTCTTCTCTTGAAAGAAAAGTATTAACCGCTTTTTGTCCATCTTCAACCTCTTGAAGAAGATTTGGAATATCTCGGTATGCATCGGGACCTGCCACCAGATCCACAATTTTCTCCTCTTCCAACAGTTTGATCTTCAGTCTTTCAGCCATACATCCAAGCACCCCAATGGTTACTTCAGGATTTCTCTTTTTAATAGCCTTGAACTGCGATAATCGTCGTCTTACAGTCTGTTCAGCTTTATCTCTAATTGAACAGGTATTAATAAATATAACATCTGCATCTTCAGCTATTTGCGTGGTGCCATAACCCTGTTTTTGCATAATGGAAGTGACAATTTCACTATCTGAGAAGTTCATTTGACACCCATAGCTTTCAATGTACAATTTTTTGGCATTGGTTATATGTCTGGGAGTGCCCTTGAATTGAGCTATATAATTCTCATTTTCAGAGTCTTGCCCAATAATGTCTATGTCTGTGATCAACTCATTCATTTGATGTCCTAGGGCTATTCCTGACACGCTAATTAAGCAGTAAATATAACTAAATCCGCACAAAAAAATGACAAAATGTCAGTTAAACGGCTTAATCCGGCAACAGGTTAATAGTGAAAGATTATCTTGACTTCGATCATTTGTAACCATAAATTGATCGGACACACATAATTGAATATATGAAAACCTTACTAAAATTATTATTATCAGCCGTGGCGGTAGTGGTTACAGCTTACGTACTTGACCCTCATGTCCATGTGGAGAGTTTTGGAATAGCCATCCTGGTGGCTGGGGTATTGTCCCTTTTCCACATCTTTCTTAAACCCATTCTAGTAGTGCTAACCATTCCTGTTACATTAGTAACTTTGGGACTATTCCTTTGGGTAATCAATGCAGCGCTCACTTTGCTGGCGGAACGATTTATTAATGGTTTCCAGGTGGATGGTTTCTGGTGGGCTGTGATATTTAGCTTTATCCTGGCGGTGTTGGTGAGTTTTTTACACAAACTAGTACCAGAAAAGAGTAGTGCAGTCTAGTGTCGTGTAATGTGCTTGGTGTGACTAAATTATGCTTGACACCACACTACCCGCTTCGACTGGTTCGCTTGGGCTGATAGTAGTATCTGGGTTTAGGGGTTCCTTCCTGTTTTTCCTTGATGATCTTAAATCCTTTCTTAACCGGCGGGCGAGTAGCACCAATTCTGATACCCAACTGTATTTCATGGTTGTTGTACTGTGGGCTGAAAGTCTGGGAGCCAGGAAACTCCATGGAATAACTAATAGAAGCAATGTCACGTATGCGTAAGCCTATTATGCCGGCGGCTCCATATTGTTGACGGTATAAAGCACCAACCCAAAACTGTTTTTGAATATGGGCAATTGCCGCTGCTTCCCACTGATTACTCGAATCCTTATTGATTCGATATAAAAGTTGAGGTTGTATTTCGACCGATTCACTTATTGGAAGCATATAACTTGCCGAAAGTAACACCCCTCTGAAAGGGTCAAAATACAGACTGCTGAAATTGTTATCATCGGGATTCTCCAAATTGAGTGGCTCATGATCGAACATGCTGGGGAGTGCGAACCCCACTTGTAGCGCCTTCCAGCTATAGGCAAAGCCCAGTTGGGCATCGGCATAAGCCATACTAACTTCAGCACTCTGGAGTCCAGGAATGCCGGGGTTGCTGATGCTTTTAAGTTCAACACGGTCCAGTCCGAATCCCCCTGATATACCAAAGTAAAAGAACTGATCTTCTTTTAATGGAATAACCCGGGCAAATGAAACATATGCCAAAGACTGTGATGCAGTATCCCATGAAGTATTAAAAAAAGAAATACCAAATCCCCCGGAACTGGCCACTGGAGTATTAAATGTGAAGGAAGTGTTAGTAGGGGCATCGTTGTTACTAAACTGTTGTCTGTGATTGACGTATATGATCGCATGGTTCTCACTACCGGCAAGTGCGGGATTGTAAACATATGGGGTGAGAAAATAGTGATTCTGAAGAGGGATTTGTTGGCTGAACATAGGCAACACCCCTAAAAAAGCACTGAAAACCAAAAAAAATAGTTGCTTTTTCATAAAAATAGATTACAAATCTAAGACAAATTCCAGCATTTACCACAGCATTGAACAACAAATTCTGGCTGGTGTATGTTTTTGTACTTTATTGATATTCAATAGTTATATTACCATGACCATCGACAAGTAATTCTACCTTAATTAGGTCATATTTTAACTGGAAATTCTTCAAAAAATTTTGCAACTTGAACCAGGATCTTTATTTCAAGTTAACCAGCGCTATAACGGTACCGATCCGAACTTATTGTCAGGAAAAACGTGTTAGAAAATACATGCAAACAGATCTAATCAGGTTTCGCTCCAGTGTAGTCTATACCATGACATTTGTTGGTTTTTTATGGCTGGTAAAGGTTATAGAAGGTTTGCTGTCGTTTGACCTGGGAGTTTTAGGAATTCACCCAAGATCCTTAGCGGGAACAGTTGGCATTATCACTGGTCCGTTGGTACACGGGGATTTTCATCACCTGATATCAAATTCATTACCACTCATTTTTCTTGGCATAGGAGTGTTTTACTTCTACCATAAAATTGCTTTTGAAGTTTTCTTTGGAATTTACTTTTTTACTAGTTTATGGGTTTGGATTGTGGCACGAGATGCCTATCATATCGGGGCCAGCGGAATTGTTTATGGATTGGCCTCGTTCCTGTTGTTTAGTGGTCTTTTTAGAAAAGACAGCCGGTCAATTGCAATATCATTGATTGTTATTTTTCTTTACGGTGGGATGGCGTATGGATTGTTTCCGATAAATGAAGAGATTTCCTGGGAGTCTCATTTATTGGGAAGCGTAGGTGGTTTTATTGCTGCATTCTTCTATCGGAAGCATGCAGCAGTTACTCAGGAACAGTTGGTTGAACCGGAACCGATGCCTATTCCTTCCGGGACCCGCTTTCCATCAATTACTTACGATCATACCTCTCAAAATCAAGAACAAAAGTTGCGATATTTCTACAAGGAACAGAGTTTTTTAGACCAGGACCACGAAAACGAAAAATTGCCTGGTTAGTAGTCCATCCCACTTTTTTTATGCTATCTTTGCGCTTTACAAATAATAGAAAGTCGTGAAAAACTTATCTTTAATACTTAATGTGGTGCTGTTTGTAGCGGTGCTGGTACTTTTTTTTCTACACTTTTCAAGCCAAACTCAAACAGAAGAATCAAATAGTACTGTGGTGACCAGTTCGCTACCGGCAAACATAGCATATATCAACTCCGATACATTATTGAAAAATTATGAATTTTCAAAGGTGGCTTCGGACCAATTAGAAAATAAAAAAGATGAATTACAAGCTGAATATGAGAACCGTGCCAGGGGCTTGCAGACTGAAATAACAAACTTCCAAAGGAACGCCCAAAACATGACCATTGCCCAGGCCAGGGCCGTGGAGGAAGACCTTGAACAAGAAACAGCAAAACTTGTTGCGCTACCAGGAAACCCTGACCCAAACCCTGATCCAGGAGGAAGCTAAAATAAGCAACGAATTGTATGATAAAGTCGCTAACTACCTGCGTGAATATGGTCTGGCAAACAATTATCAATTTGTACTTACCTACCAGAAAGGCAGTGGAGTGCTATACGCCAATGACAGCTTGAACATCACTGACGAAATTATTTCGGGACTCAATAATGCTTACCAGCTTGAAAGTCAGCATGTAGACAGTGTCGATACACAATAATCAAGGTAATTTGTTTTGAGCGCCCTCCATATTTCATTCATTGATGCGGATAGTGTTTTTGTATATATTCTTGCCTCTGGTAGTATTGTTGGTGATCTTTTTCTACTGGGGCAGTAGCGTCAATCTAGACCAAAACCAGTTACATCAGGAGATTTCTTTCAAACCTGGTCAGGCCCAAAATGGTGATACTTTCTCAATCATGACCTACAATCTGGGTTATTTAAGCGGTATGACTAATAATCTTCCGGTAAAACCATCCAGAGAGCTATTTGAAAATAATCTAGAGGCCGTACAAAAGCTCCTAAACAAATTTCAGCCTGATATATTGGGACTACAGGAAATTGATTTTGGTTCAAGCAGGTCTTACTACATGAATCAGCTTGATAGTCTTTCCATGGGATATCAGGTAGCTATCCAATCAGTAAACTGGGATAAGAATTATGTGCCCTTTCCTTATTGGCCACCTGCAGCACACTTTGGAAAGATGCTTTCCGGGCAAGCAATCCTAAGTAAATTTCCGGTGGCTACCAGTGAGAGAATCGTACTTCCAGCACCTGAAAAAGCTCCATTTTATTATCGCGCGTTTTACTTAGACCGTTTAATTCAAGTGGCCGAAATACTAATCAAAGGAAGGGCAATGATGGTATTGAATGTACATTTGGAAGCATTTGACAAAGAAACCAGGGAACTTCAAGCCAGGATAGTACTTAAGGTAGTAGAACGCTACATCAATAAAAAGCCATTAATTCTGCTCGGTGATTTTAATACACGGCCTCCGTTTGCCAGAGAGCGCCTGAGTGATGAACAAACCATTAGTATGTTCCAGGAACACCCGTTGTTGTCCCCTGCACTTGACAGTCAAAGGTACCTGGCCAATGAGAAAGAACACTTTACCTTCAATACTGCAACACCTTACGAAAAACTTGACTATATTTTTTATACCCATCAAAGAATCCAACAGATAAATGTATCAACAGTTAAAGAAGCAGGTGAAATATCCGATCATTTTCCCGTATTAATGAAATTTACTTTGCTGGACATATAAATGTTAACCCACTTTAAGCCATATGCCATACCGGACCAGATAGTTATACATCGTAAAGGTGATGTAAAACTGGGTGAGCGTTTCAGGTTTTCACGGATGCCTAGTTTAGAGTCCTTAAAGAGTCATAGGAAAAGAGGGGTAAAATTTGCGTTGATTGGTATTCCGGAAAGCGTTGGAATCCTGGCAAACCACGGTGAGGCGGGCGCAGAATGTTCTTGGGAACAGTTCGTTTTACACTTCGCCAACTTGCAGAGCAACCGGTTCCTTGAGGGATCTAGTATTCTATGTCTAGGACAGGTGGAAACAAAAGACCTACAAAAACGAGCTATGGAGTTAAATCCGGCCGACAATCAATATTATACCAGATTACGTTTGGTATGTCAGGAACTGGACCAAAGGGTAATACCGGTCATAGAATTATTGGGTAAGGCAGGGTTGGTCCCAATTGTAATAGGTGGTGGCCACAACAATGCTTTTCCAATCCTAAAAGGGATGTTTATGGGTCTGAATCAGTCGCAGGGAATTAGTAGCATAAACTTGGATGCACATGCAGATTTCAGGCCATTGGAAGGGCGTCATAGTGGCAACGGCTTCAGTTATGCCTTTTATCAGGGATACCTTCAGCGATACTACGTGATGGGTTTGAATGAAAATGCCAATAGCGAGGCTATGCTAAAAAATATGGATCTGGAGCCGCGTGTGGGTTATGCTTTTTATCAACCAGGTCAGCACCCGGATGTTTCCAAGGCGTTGAAATTCATACAAGAAGCGCAAGGACCATACGGGCTGGAAGTTGATCTTGATGCCCTGTCGCAGATGCCCGCTAGTGCTTATTCGGTAAGCGGTTTTACTCTGGACCAGACCAGGGTACTTATAAAACGCGTTACGGAGAAATTAAAACCAGTGTATCTACATTTGACAGAAGGTCAGATAAAAGACCAGTCAAGGGAAGCTCAAATTATTGGCAAAACTTTATCCATGCTGGTCTCCGATTTTATTATGTCATATCCTCGCTAATTCTCTAATGGCCGCCGTCAACCGCAGCATCTATCAAAGTATTTGGATACCGCTACGACTTGCACTGATTATGGTGCTTTTTTATCTGGTGCAAACTTACCTGCAAGTAGAATTACGCTTCCTGGCTAATGTTCCACGCACCCTGGAGGGATTAGTTGGAATAGTCTTTGCACCTCTGGTACATGTTAGCCTCTTCCATTTACTGTCTAATTTATTTCCTTTGCTGTGCCTTGGTACAGTAGTATTTTGGTTTTATGGACGCATTGCATCGGCAGTTTTCTTAAGATGTTACTTCGTTCCTCAAGTATTGGTGTGGTTGTTTGCAAGACCGCAATTACATGTAGGCTCAAGTGGCTTGGTATACGGATTGGCATTTTTTCTAATATTCCTGGGTTTTTTCCGCAAGGACTTCAAATCCCTATTCGTTTCAATCATGATCCTACTGTTCTTTGGAGGGTTGTTTTACGGAATATTGCCAAATCACCAGGGCATCAGTTGGGAGTCTCATTTAGCGGGAGTAGTTGCCGGAGGAATGACTGCTTTTGAGTTCAGTAAAAAAGGGCGCGAACGCCCGAACGCCGATTAAGGAACGTCGAACGTCGAACGCCGAACGCCGATTAACGAACGCCGAACGCCGATTAAGGAACTTTGAACAATACTGAATGAACTTTGGCGTTCGGTGTTCGGCATTCGACATTCCCACAGACCCCGCCTTTGGTCCGCCTACAAATTTAGCCTCAGCTGGCTCTTTTGATCGCCGGAATCCTGATTGTTTAGATTTGAAATACCCAATCCCAAGAGCCGGACAGGTCTGGGATCGTCTACAGATTCCTGTAATTGGCAAGCAATAGATTCCAGTATATCATAACGATCGATTAAAGAATGGTGGGTCCTACTCCGGGTTATTTGTTTGAAATCATTGAATTTAACTTTTAAAGTGGCGGTGCGGCCGTAGGTTTCATGTGCTTCCATCCAGTCCATTACCTTTCTGGCTATTTTTATTAACTCCCATCTTAGGATCTCAGGGTCCACAATATCTTGGTCAAATGTATTCTCCGTACTAATTGACTTACGGACACGGTGGGGGTTTACCGGACGTTCATCTATACCATGAGCGATCTGATGGTAAAATCTACCGTTCTTCCCGAATAACTCCACCAGTTTCTTTTTACTGAATGATTTCAGGTCCGCGCCACAGTGAATTTCCATTTTGTGCATTTTTTTGGCAGTTACCTTTCCAATCCCATGGAATTTATCTATTTCTAGTGAATCGATAAAACCCTGTACCTGCTGCGGCAGCACCACACTCAGTCCATTAGGCTTGTGGTAATCAGAGGCCACTTTTGCCAGGAATTTATTAACAGAGACCCCCGCGCTGGCAGTAAGCCTGGTTTCCTGTAAAATGTTATTTTTAATTTCACGTGCTATCCTGGAGGCAGAGTTAAATGAGGTTTTATTTTCGGTGACATCCAGATAGGCTTCATCCAACGAAAGAGGTTCTACCAAATCTGTATATCGAAAAAATATTTTACGGATCTGTTGGGACACCTGCTGGTATACCTGGAACCTGGGCTTGACAAATATCAAATGAGGACATTTCCGGTAGGCAATTACTGATGGCATAGCTGATCGAACCCCGTATTTACGGGCCTGGTAACTGGCTGTCATCACCACGCCTCTGTCCTTACTTCCGCCAACAGCAATGGCTTTATCCATCAACTCCGGAAAATCTCGTTGTTCTACAGATGCGTAGAAAGCGTCCATGTCAATGTGAATTATCTTTCTCATTTAACCCGGATTATGCACTAGAAATCTATTACGAGCCTTAACTGACTACAATCTAGGTATTTGCTCTTCCGATAGCTATCGGAATCGCACTCACCATACAAAGCTGCTTTCGTATTTCTAATGTTTAATTGATCACCATATAAGTAAAGGCGCCAGGCGCTAAGCGCTGTACATGTAAGTACTTAATACGCCTGCTACCAGGTAAAACATCGCACTTACTACTCCTACGGCCAGGGCATAGGGCAATTGAGTTTTTACATGGTCGATATGATCGCAGGCTGCCGCCATGGAGCTTAAAATGGTGGTGTCGGAAATTGGTGAGCAGTGGTCTCCAAAAACACCCCCGCCCATCACTGCTGCTATGACCATATACATATTTGCTCCTAGCGTTTGTGACATAGGTACTGCAATTGCCATCATAATAGCAAAAGTGCCCCAACTGGTTCCGGTGGCAAAAGCAATGAAAGCACTCACTATAAATATCAACATCGGTATCAATGCCGGAGAAAGCCAGCTCCGGGTAGCTTCTGCTACGAATATCCCGGTCCCCAGTTCCTGGCAAACATTTCCGATGGCAAAAGCAAATAACATCAAAAGCGCAATGGGCATCAATCCACCAATTCCTTTAAAAGCAACCTCCACCAACTCACTAGTCTTCATTATTCCTTTAAATCGGAACAATACAGCGGAGGCAACCAGGGAAATAATAACTGAGTAAAGAACCGATGTAGATCCAGAACCATTACCAATAGCTTCAATTATCTGCACAGCTATGGATAGTTGCGCGTCTGTTGATGACCAACCGGTAATTATTAGCATCAGGGGCATCATGCAAACCATGGTAGCGATTGGAAAAAGCATATGAATCGCGTTGGGAGTGATGCCTTCTTTGGCCAGCATCATGGTGATCTCCGAGCTAACCATTGGTTGGGCATTATCATCCATCAATTTGCCTGCTTTTGCCCTGATCTCAGCCTTTTTCATGGGCCCGAAGTCTTTTCCGCTGGCTATGATATACGCCACCATCGCAATGGTTAACAAGGGATAAAAGTTGTATGGAAATGAGTAAGCCAAGATCTTAATTGGGTTTTCCAAACCTTGCAATATCAGTAGGCCCATGATATATGCACCCCAGGCGTTAAAAGGTATAAGTATACAGGCTGGAGCTGAACTACTGTCAGCAATATATGCCAACTTCTCTCTTGATATTCCTAACCTATCAAAAACTGGTCGATATAGGGACCCAACCGTGAGTACTGAGATGCTTGATTCAACGAAAATGATCATACCGGAGAGCCCGGCCAGCCATTGAATAATTTTTCGGTTGTCCGACTGGTTTTTTTGTTCCAGCCTGGTCAACCATTGTTCGACCTTAATTACAAATCCTTTAACCCCTCCTGATCTTTGTATGTAGGCAATTAATGCCCCAACCAGCGCACTAAACATTATGGTCCTGGTATTTCCGTCATCTTTAAATACATCCACCAGCGCTTGAATAGAGGCGGTTGTTCCCAGCAGCACGTTACCTCCATTTAGAATTACCCAACCGAGCCAGATTCCAAAGAAGAGGGCAATAAATACTTGTTTGGTGCGAATGGCCAGGAATATAGCTAAGACAGGAGGTAAGAGCGATAAAATGCCAAAGTGTTCCATATCTGTTAGAGCATTTTCTCTTGTTTGAGCCAGTGGAAAGTTGCTGCCACAATTTCCTCAAGAGGAGTTATAATAAAATCCAATTGGGCTTGTGCTTTGGAGTCATCGCAAAGGACGTCATGCGAGAGTAATTTAGTTTTTTCCGGTGTGAGAATTGGTTCCTTATGGTTTATAATGGTGGCTAATTGATAAGCCACAGTGGCTATTTTAAGTACCCATAAAGAGGTAGTTTTTGTAGTTATTTTTTTACCAATTAAGGATTCTATGGCATTTACAAACTGAAGCATACTCGCTTCAACACCACCTAGTAAATAATTTTCGCCTGCCCTTCCTTTCTCAAAGGCCTTTATGTGGGCTTTCGCCACCTCGGGAGCGAAAGTAAATGTCCCCAAGGTTTTTGGTACGCCTGGCATCTGTTCCCGATTTACATTGTAGAAAATTTGAACCCAGTTATGCGTATCATATGGCCCGACTATATGTGCTGGATTTAGGATCACCGCATCCAACCCCTCGGAGACAGCTTGCTTTATTTCTTGCTCTGCCAGGTATTTCGTAATAAAATAGTTTATCCCCGAGTCCAAAGCGTTACTGGGAGTATCTTCATTAATCCGTCCGGAGTGAAAGCCGTAAGCCGCTATGGAGGAAGTATGGATCAGTCTGCCGGCATTTTTAATTCGGGCCGCTTTAATTACATTTTGAGTACCAATCACATTGGTTCGGTATTGTTCCTGATTAGATCTTGACCAAAAACTGGTATTTGCTGCAATGTGAAATATCACATCTATATTTTGAGGTATGGAATTTAGCAGGGAATCGAAATCTTCGATGGAACCTATTTTCTTCTCGATATTTAAGGTCGAAATATACTTTAGATTTGAAGTATTCCGATGCATAATGTGGACTTGCCAGTCCTGTGCAACTAGTTCTTTTACCAAGTTGGTTCCCAGGAAACCCGTGGCACCGGTGACAAAGGCCGTTTTACCCATTGATTACATTAGCTTATGAAAAGCCTCCAACCAGGCATCTTTCATCAGAAAAGCCCCTGCTATGGAAGGATGCACACCATCAGGACACCAGTGACTGGCGGGCGCTTGTTTGAGGGCTTCGTCAAACATTTGCTGATAAGGTATAAAAGAAGCATTGAAATCTGTTGCTACCTCCTTTACAGTTCTTTGATAAGGAGGAAAGTTGTCCTTCCATTCTGAAGTAATGGCGCTTCCTCCGGTAACCGCAAAGGGTTCCCCTAATAATATTTTTATATCTGGTATTTGGTCCTGAGTTCGTTTCAAAAGGGCTCGCAGGTCACTATTGAAAGTTTCTGGTGTTCCATCATAGCCTGAACTCTGCGTATGCCAGAAATCATTTACTCCAATGAGAATACTGAGCACCTGAGGTTGGATTTGGATACAATCTTCTTCCCACCTGGCAGCTAATTGATGCACTTTGTTGCCGCTAATCCCCCGATTATAGCATTTAATTTGATCCACTGGATGGTGTGCCAGTATCTCCGCCACAATTTGATAGACATAGCTGGTGCCCATACCACGGGTGTTATTGGCATAATACCTGGAGCGATCTCTTCCCGCATCAGTAATACTGTCTCCCTGGAATAATATAGTTGTGCCTTTAGGTATGACATTTGAATTATCGGGAATTACCTCAGCCTTTAAAGCATGAGTTACTCCAAATAATCCCAACGGGGTTAAGGCTGCATACTTTAAAAACTTGCGACGCTTTTGGTTTAGTTTGTTTAACTTCATAATCAATTTTTATTAGAGTCTGTGATCTCAATATCGCAAGAATTATTTCAATAATATCAATCTTGAAAAACTATCTGTTAATCTCTCTTTTTCTTTATTCAGGAGCCTATGCACAAAGCGTAGAAAACCTCGAAGTACACTCTGGGAAAACGCTTCAACTCTCCTATGAAACAGAAGCAGACATTCTATCTGACTTTCTCTCATCGGCAAATATTTACCGGTATGCAAAACCAGGAGAAATCCTTGAAAACTCATTAGAAAGAAGAAAACTCGAGCTATCAGATGGAAGATTCGGAAAAGCGCTCCATATAAAAGATGGATGGTCGATAGCAAAAGGAACAAGCAATGAGTCAGGCATTGATTTAGATCTTACAGTTGCAACCATGTGGGGAGACTGGCACACTAAACCTCACTACTGGGGAGCTGGCAAGTTTTCTGGTGATAGAGGTACTATTGCATTTTGGGTAAAAACAGATGCTATAAATCCTGGCATTGTTTTTATTCAAGGTAGCATCTCATGGGGAAGAAAGGAAAGAGATTTACTTAGAATAGATTTGGATAAAGACGGTAAACTCAGTGCTTCAATAAGGGATATTTACTATCAATATCATCAAATCGAGTCCCATAAACCTGTCTGGAAAAATAACCAGTGGCAGCACATAGTTGTGGTTTATGATAAAGCATATGGACTGAAGCTTTATCACAACAACTTCCTCATTGCTTCTAATTGGGGCGAAGATGCCTGGTGGCAGACACCATTGCCAGGTCTTTTCTCCCCATTTTTACCAGAATCTCATTACGATGAAATCTCCTTTTATAATTATCCTTTGAATGAAGATGATATCGCTTCGCTCTATATTTCAAATGTAGTGGCACAGAAAACCGAGCGTAATCAAGTTCTGGATGCAGCAGCAAGGGAACGGCTGCTTTCTGGTTATGGAGATATAAATAACCTGGCGCTTCCCACATTAATTGCCGGAGAAGGTGTATTGTCAATGAAGCAAACAGAAATAGCCGATTGTCATGATGAAAAAATTCCTGCCTGGTGGGTTATGGATGGTAGATATGAGCTTGCCTGGCCCCATCCCTATTTACTGTTTACTTTCATTCTTGGTGATGTTGATTTTCACGGAGATAAGCTTGATATTGAATTTAAGGAAGGAGCAACAGCCAATTACATTTCTCTGGAAGGCGTACTTGATGATATTAAGGTGATTTCCGGAGAAAAGGAAAGATTTGATACTAAAAATCAAATCATCGACTTAGAAAATTATCCCCATTTTTTCTACTCCACAAAACTCGATATGGGAAAGAATACTTCGCTTCATTTTCCTTTGGTAAGTGGATATGGTACTCCTCCTGGTCTGGTTGACAAGGGAAGTTTAAATTTTCCATTGAGTGGAGAAATGAGATTGCATGAAATCCAGCTATGGAATGTTTTCACTAAAAAGGAAGCAACTGAGCCGGATATTAGCTGGCAATTACCCTTCCAGAAAGACCTTACAGTGTTGGATGAACGCTATCTTGATGCTTTTGTAAAGCTGAAGGGCGCCCAAAGCAGGACCTTATTTACCAGCTCAAATAACGCTGATGCAATCGATTCAGAACTAGTTGAATTATCTCCGCTGCAATCGTTTCATTTCTTTGGCCCTGATCTAAATCCAGATATGGCTGTAGATAAAATTGGTATAACATTTTCTGTAGTTCCAGAAACAAAATCAGATGTATTGTGGATTAAATTGAGAGACCCCTGCCAATCCATCAAGAATTTGGGCGCAGACGGTCATTCGTATCAAATTCAACAAACTCGACCAACCTCAAAAGATAGCTATAGAATTAGACCCAATAGACATAATGCTTGCCAGCGAAGATAGAATATGGGTGGAACTCATGTTTGCCAACAAAGAACAAATAGAAACCAGCATAGTTCCGGAAATCAAGCTGGTATTGAGCAAGGATAAAGAGAAGTCTCTTGAGAATTATGCTTTCCATGAATTGATTCCTGCAAAACTGCAGTATATGAAGCAATACAACTATCAGCCATGGTTGTATAACAGTGAGCGAAGAAATGAAAATGGTTGGTCCAACTTTGGGGGTCCGTATGATATGTGGTATCCGCCAGAGGCCGTGTTAAGACATGATCCTGCCAACGAAATTGCCAGAATTTACCAAAGGATCACCGGAGAAAGAGGATATATCTATGGAGGAAACTATAAGCCAACTTTTAATCAATATGAGGAGGTGGCAATATCAAAGAATATACCTTCTAATGCACCTTCATGGGCAGTTTGGGAACGGGAAATGTATAAAAGACAATTACGAACAATTCATTGGATTGCAGGTATGCAGCGGGAGGATGGGTTCTTTTGGGGAGGTTGCAATGACGATACTTTTATTCCGCTTGGCTATGCCGGCATACCGCTTATGGGTGACGAAGTTTCAAAAAACTCTTTCTTGAAACTCTATGATGGACTTGAAGAAATTGGTATTTATAAAGATGGCTATTGTGATATCTGGCCTATTGATTATTTACATGTTACAGATTTTATTACCAGCAGGGGGCTTTTATTTCCTTATGCACTAGGTGACCCGTATGTATTTGAAAGAGAACTGAAAACGGCTAAAGTATATAGAGACATAATGGAAAATAATAATGCCGCCCGTGTAAAGAACAACCTGCCCCCTTATGATCTTTCCAGTGAGTTGGCCCGAAAAGATCCCAAGCTTTGGGGAGAACAGACAGTATTGGATTATGAGTTACTTCAGGTTCATTGGTATTGGGGGAAAACGCCCGAATTGAAACCCCATCAAATTAATGATCGCAGGGACATTGCCCGAGAAATGATGAGCATCGCCTTAAAATACGATGAAACAGCAGAGTATAACTGGACCAAGGCAATGCGTCATACAGACAGGCAAGGTTCAGCACCAGGAAGACGGCAGCTCATCACCGCAGCGCTTGGTGGAAAACTTCCAGGACGCATAGAACTGCATCCTCATTCGATGGTGGTCAGTTGGAGCAATCCAGACCCTGATATTGCCCGTCTTGTATCATATGGCGACTTAAAGACCGTAACAGTAAACCTTTATAATTTTAAACCCGAACCACAGAGTACTTCGATGAGATTATGGCGTATTCTAAGAGGGGAATATTTACTGAAGATTGGCAGAGATAGCAATAACGATGGAGTAATAGATTCAATAGACGATATCCTAAGGGAAGAGAAATTACAACTTGACCGGTTTTCAACCATAGATTTAACCATACCATCACAAGAGAATATCGTCATTCAATTAACTCTGACCAAATCAATAGACAAACCTGAAACATTACCCGACCTGGCCATTCACCCTTTAAAGGATGTCCAACAAATCGGCCAAAAATTAATGGTCAATGTTCATAACATTGGCAATGGTATGGCAGAAAATGTTAGCGTAGAAATCATCGATAGCAATGATCAGGTGATAGCGAAAAAAATCATCTCACGATTGGAAGCCCCGCTGGATCTTATACCCAAATTAATTCAACTGGAGTTTGAGCTTAACCATAAAACTTGGCACAAGATTGTTATTGACAAACAAGATCTGATAGATGAGATTTATAAGGGAAACAATATGGCCAATAATCCGTTCTAACCGACCTGAACCTTCAAATGGTTATTATTCCAGAGAAAATGGTTGCTCTCAGTTTCCAAAGATCCAATTAACAAGTCTATCTTCTGGTCCAGGTGGTCCAGTGCAATGTCAGGACTTTCGAAATCAATGTCCTGAATGTTCCAATACTCTACATGATCAGACCATTCCGAAAAATCCGACTCCAGCATGGGTCGATGCTCTTGCTCGTCCATTAATATGATGCGGTGGGCCAGAGCCAAGTCCGCTGCTGATAGTTTGATAGGATATCGGACCTGAGTGGGGAAAACCCCCTTGGCGGTCAGTCCCCTCATGGTATGTCTGCTAATAGGAGCTTCACGATCGCTACTGCGAAAACCACGACTAAAACTTGCCCATTTAAGCATATAGTCCTTGGTGGTATGATTAAAAAGCATCTCTGCATATCTGCTTCGATAGAAATTTCCGGTGCAAATGAATAAAACTTGATTCATGATATTATTAGTATAGTATAAATATATGTAGTAATAATCATATATTGTTTAATCCTCTAATATAATTCAAATATTTGGATAATACAAGTATTTATTTGCAATTTAATAATATTGTGATTGTCTCAACCTAAGTGAGGTTGGGTGATTTGTGGTAGGTCCAAAATCTTACTAAATTTCAGGTCTAGGCCATAATAAATCATTAACTATTAGTAATGAACAACATAAATGACTAGTAATAAACCAGTTATATTAATTTTGGCTGCCGGGATGGCCAGTAGAATGGGATGTGTAAAACAATTACTATCCTACCATGGGAAGTCACTGTTACAAAGATCGATTGAAAATGCACAAGCAACCGGTTTATCGGTTATTGTGGTATTAGGAGCCTATATTAACCAAATTCGACCGCTGGTAGAGAGTTATGGAGTAAAGTATGTCATTAATAAGCAATGGCGTAAAGGTATCAGTACCTCAATTCATGCAGGAATAATTGATGCATTGGAGCACACACCAGGACTTATGGGTATCCTAATAGCCTTGGCTGATCAGCCTCTGGTAACATCAGACCATTTAAATTCTATAATAAAACTTGCAGAAAACAACTCCGACATTGTTGCCACGGAATATCAGGGGATTAGTGGTGTTCCGGCTTATTTCCCCCAAAAGTATTTAACGGAATTAAAAAAGCTAAAAGGTGATACAGGGGCCATGGAGTTGATTAAAAAGTGGTCGGAGTATGTGGTTGGCATACCTTTTCCTGCAGCTGCATTGGACATAGATATTGAACAGGACTGGAAAGATTTTATTGAACACAGAAATGAACCATAATTAATTCCCCAAATTCAGTATATTTATCATTCCTGTATGTCCAAGAACCTCCAAATACCTCAAATATTCGATAATCACGGCAGGCCCATCAATTATGTAAGATTGGCAGTCACGGACCGCTGTAACCTGCGATGCTTTTATTGCATGCCGGCAGAGGGCATTAATTATGTCTCTAAAAGTGAATTGATGTCCTATGAAGAAATGGAACGTGTATTACGTGTTCTGACTGCCTTGGGGGTCTCGAAGCTGCGAATTACCGGGGGCGAACCATTTGCTCGAAAGAATATAATGAGCTTTTTGGAAAAGGTTGTTAATATTCCCGGGTTGGATCAGGTGCACATTACCACCAATGGGGTATTAACTGCTCCATATGTGGAAAGATTAAAGCAACTTGGAATCAGTTCCATTAACCTGAGTATTGATACCCTGGATCGAGATCGTTTCAAGATGATCGCTCGACGAGATGAGGTCCATAAGGTGATAGAAACCTTCCACAAGGTGCTTGAAGCTAACATATCATTGAAGATTAATGCGGTAGTAATACAAGGGAAGAACCTTGAAGATATTATTTTGCTTTCAAACTTGACCAAAGAATATCCTATCGGTGTCCGTTTCATTGAAGAAATGCCATTCAATGGAGAAGGAGCTCATTACCCAGTACTCAAATGGACCCACAAAAGGATCATATCGCACCTTACTAATCATTTTGGTCCGTTAACTAAAATTCAGGACCAGGCCCATTCCACCTCAAGCAACTACCGTATTCCCGGGCACCTGGGAACTATAGGGGTAATTGCAGCATTCAGCCGTACTTTTTGTGGTTCCTGTAATAGGATCAGAATTACTTCTAAAGGTATGTTGAAAACCTGTCTCTATGATGATGGAGTGCTGGATATTCTTAAAATGCTTCGCACCGGTGCCAGCGATCATGAGCTAAGGCAGGAGTTTCTTAAAGCCTTTGGCAAGAGAGCGCCTGATGGATTTGCTGCTGAGGCCAACAGGTCTTCCAAGGTTACAGAATCCATGTCAGAAATTGGAGGTTAGCCCTTTGGGCAATTATAAGTTATTAGTTATCAGTTAGGAATTATAAGTGATGAGTTGAAACATGAGGCTAAAGGTGGTGGAGCTGCTACTTTTGACTGGACAGTAAGTTAAGCTCATTAAGAATTAAGGCTGCCATTTGAAATTAAGGAACACTATATTTTTAAAGACATGGATCTAGAACAACATTTACGCGCATTAGGGATAGCACATATCATTTATAGTTTCTTGCTGATAATTCCTGCAGCCATCGTATTCGGAGTATTAACTACGGTAGGAATATTTGCAGACGATCCCGATGTGGCCAAAATCTTACCATTAGTGGGCACTTCAGTAGGAGCTTTTCTTTTGGTATTAGCCATTCCAGGATTTTTTGCTGGGTATGGGGTACTAACAAAGAAAAAATGGGGATTGTCGGTGGCTTTGGTGGTTGGTCTTCTCAATATTTTATGTTTTCCTTTCGGGACTGCTCTTGGAGGTTATTCGCTTTGGGTCTTTACTAAGTCCAATGAGCAAGCCCGCCACGGCGGACAGGCTGAATCATCGCAAACCACCCACTCATCTAATTAAATGCCCAGGATAAATTTCACCTACGCCCTGAAGAGGTTCTACCCAGATCTGGAAGAGTTAGATATATCCGCGGGAAATGTTTCAGAAGTAATACAAAGTTTGAACCAGCGGTATCCCGGCTTAAAAGATTATTTACTAGATGAACAGGGGAGACTACGACAGCACGTAAATATCTTCATCGGTGATAAATTAATACGGGATAAAGAACATCTTAGCGACACGGTATCAGAAAAGGACGAAGTTTTTATTATGCAGGCCCTTTCAGGAGGATAAACACAAGGCTATGATTGACAAAAACACACTAATGTTAGGTACTCGTAAAGGGTTGATCACCTATGAGCGGAGCGCAAGTGGATGGAAGTTGAAGGACACCAGTTTTTTGGGTATACCGGTTTCTTTGACCCATGTTGACTCAAGAGACGGCACCTGGTGGGCTTGCCTTGACCATGGTCATTGGGGACAAAAGCTACATCATTCGCAAGATCAGGGTAAGAATTGGCAAGAAGTAGAGGCCCCAAAATACTCCGAAGGGACGGAGATCAAAGATGGCGTTGCTGCCACCATAAAATATCTCTGGGCATTTGCTGAAGGAGGTCCTGATAAGGAAAATGTATTGTATATAGGGACCGAACCTGGGGGTCTATTTAAAAGTTCCGATGGCGGAGAAACCTTTCAGTTAATAGAAAGCCTCTGGAACCATCCTTCCAGGGAAGAACATTGGTTTGGCGGAGGTCGTGACTATCCGGGCATACACAGTATTGTAGTTGATCCAAGAAATAGCGACCACATCTATGTAGGGATCAGTTGTGCCGGGGTTTTCGAAACCTGGGACAGCGGTAAAACATGGGAGGTAAAAAACCAGGGATTACGGGCTGATTACTTGCCTGATCCCCATGCCGAAGTAGGTCACGATCCTCATTTGTTGGTAGCCTGTCCCTCACAACCTGAGGTGCTTTGGCAGCAAAATCACTGTGGAATATTCAGAAGTACCGATGGCGCTAAAAGCTGGAATGACATTACCGAGGTTGATGGTCCGGCTAAATTCGGCTTTGCCATAGCAGTAGCTGAAGAAAATCCCGACCAGGCCTGGGTTGTGCCGGGAGTCAGCGATGAAGTTCGCGTGGCTGTTGATGGTGCCATGTGCGTTTGTCGCACCGATGATGGGGGCCAGTCATGGACTGACTACCGGGCTGGCCTTCCCCAGAAGGATTGTTATGATATTGTCTATCGGCACGCACTTGACATTAATAATGATACTTTGAGTTTTGGGACCACCACAGGCAATCTGTTTCTTTCCACAGATTTGGGAGAACACTGGGAATGTATTAGTTCAACACTGCCTATGATTTATTCACTTTCATTCGAATGAAACTAAATGGTATTGCGACCAGTAGATTAATAATTCTGATCTGGCAATAATCTTTTCATTTATAACAAACAATGTCTATATTAATAGACACATTAAACACTAATCATATTAATACATGATCCCTAACAAATTTGAATACCTTACCCCAAAAACATTGGACGAAGCAATTTCAATGCTCCAACAATATGGGGAAGAGGCAAAGATTCTTTCTGGTGGCCACAGCCTGATTCCGATGATGAAATTGAGGTTTGCCACACCGGAATACCTTATTGATATAAATGAACTGCCTGGCTTGGACTATATCAAGGAAGAGGATGGTTACTTAAAGATTGGCGCATTAACCAGGGAAGTGGCGTTGGAAGATTCTGAGTTGATCAATTCTAAATATCCGCTACTATTGGATACTGCAAAAATGATAGCAGATCCTCAGGTGAGAAACCTGGCAACCATTGCCGGTAACCTGGCCCATGGTGATGCTGCCAATGATCATCCGGCCACTATGCTGGCCTTGAATGCCAGTATAGTAATTACCGGTTCAACAGGAGATCGTGTAGTTAGTATCAACGATTTCTTTCAAGGATTCTTTACCACTGCATTGGCTTCAGATGAAATTTTAACAGAAATTAAAATTCCTATCCCAGAGGCGGGAAGCGGAGGTGCTTACTATAAACTAGAGCGTAAGGTTGGTGATTATGCTACTGCTGGAGTAGCGGTACAGCTAACTGTAGATGGTTCCGGAACTTGCTCTTATGTGGGCATAGGTCTTACCAATGTCAACGCTACTCCAATGCGCGCCTTACGCAGTGAACAAATGTTGAATGGTCAGGTGATCAACCAAGAGTTAATTGACCGGGCGGCAGCCGCAGCCAGTGAAGATTGTAGCCCTTCGGCAGACCTTCGTGGCGATGAGGAATACAAAAGAGCCATGGTTGGTGTATTGACCAGGCGTACATTAAAAAAAGCTCTGGAAAGAGCTCAATCATAAACCACTATTAACCAAAGAATGAAAGAAATTACCTTTAAAGTAAACGGGGAAGAGCACTCACTAGAAGTCGATCCTCGATTGTTACTGGTCCACATGATCCGTGAAAACCTAAGTTTAACCGGAACCCATATCGGTTGTGATACTTCCAATTGTGGAGCTTGTACAATTCTGTTAGATGGAAAATCTGTTAAGTCCTGTACTATTTTTGCCGTTCAGGCCCGGGGAAAGGAAATACAAACCGTGGAAGGACTGGCTGCAGATGGTTTACATCCTTTACAGGAAGGCTTCAAGGAAACTCACGGCCTTCAATGTGGTTTCTGTACTCCCGGGATGCTTATGCGAGCAGTGGAGTTGCTTGAAAAAAACCCAAATCCATCCGAAGAGGAGATTCGTTGGGGTATTTCAGGAAATCTTTGTCGTTGCACAGGCTATAATAATATAGTAAGGGCCATCCAGTATGCCGCAGCTAAACTACGGGGTGAAGAAACCCCATCCACAGATCCTGTTTTTGTTTAACCTCTGACCCAATTGAAATAATGATACAGTGTAAAACATCCAAAGAAATAGGTGGGATGGGACATTCCATCAAAAGGAAAGAAGATGTGCGATTTATTCAGGGCAAAGGTCAATATATTGATGACATTAAACTTCCTGGAATGATCTACATGGACATTGTTCGAAGTCCTTATGCCTATGCTAAGATCTTGAGCATCAATTCGGAAAAGGCACTAGCCTTACCAGGAGTACTGGCAGTAGTAACAGGCAAGGATCTGGAGCAACACAATCTGCATTGGATGCCCACCTTGATGTCCGATACCCAAATGGTGCTTCCGATTGACACCGTGATGTATCAATCACAGGAGGTGGCAGCAGTTATTGCTACTGAACGCTACATTGCTGCAGATGCAGTGGAACTGGTGGAAGTCGAATATGAACCGATGCAACCGGTGATGGACCCATTTAAGGCTATGGAACCTGATGCTCCGGTGCTCAGGGTAGACAAAGAAGGTAAAACGGATAATCACATCTGGCACTGGGAAGCAGGAGATAAAGAGGCCACTGATCAGGTATTTAATGAAGCTGAAGTCACAGTAAAAGAGCAAATGCACATTCCCAGAATTCATGTAGTATCCATAGAAACTTGCGGCTGCATTGCTGACTATGATAAAATCAATAACTATCTTACCATGCACATGACCACGCAGGCGCCTCATGCCATCAGAACGATCATCGCCTTGGTGGCCGGTCATTTGGGCCTTACTGAGGAAAAGATACGGGTCATTTCCCACGATATTGGTGGAGGTTTTGGTGGAAAAGTTCCGATATATCCAGGTTATGTGATAGCAATTGCTGTCTCGTTTTTAGTGGGAAAACCGGTTAAATGGATCGAGGATCGTACCGAAAACTTACAGGCAGATAGTTTTGCCCGTGACTATCATATTACTGCTGAAATGGCCGGTACCAAAGAGGGTAAGATATTAGCCACCCGTTTTAAGCTGTTGTGTGATCAAGGTTATACCGATGCAGCGGCCAACCCCAGTAAATACCCCGCCGGAATGTTTTCAATTTGTACTGGTTCTTACGACTACCAAAATAGTTATGTGGAAGCTGATGCTGTTTATACCAATAAACCACCGGGGGGCGTAGCCTATAGATGTAGTTTTCGAGTCACCGAGGCAGTCCACGCAGTCGAAAGGATGACAGATTGTTTTGCCCAAAAAATTGGAAAAGACCCGGCACAATTGCGGATGGATAACTTTATTCATAAAGATCAATTCCCTTATAAATCAGCGTTGGGATGGGAATTTGACAGCGGTGACTATCATCAAGGATTACAGAAGGTCATGGAAGTAGTAGATTACCACGCTCTGAGGAAGGAGCAGGAAGAGAAGAGGGCTAAAGGGGAGTTGATGGGAATTGGTATCTGTACATTCACCGAGATCGTAGGCGCCGGCCCCTCCAAGGATTTTGATATTTTGGGAATTAAAATGTTTGATAGCGCGGAGATAAGGGTTCACCCCACCGGAAAAGCCATCGCACGATTTGGAACCAAGAGCCAGGGTCAGGGTCACGAAACCACCTATGCTCAAATTGTGGCTGAGGAGTTAGGAATACCAGCAGAACATGTACAGGTAGAGGAAGGGGATACTGATACCGCCCCATACGGCCTTGGTACATATGCCAGTCGCAGCACACCAACCGCTGGAGCAGCTGCGGCCATCGCATCAAGAAAGTTAAGAGCAAAGGCGAAAAAAATTGCAGCTTATTTGCTGGAAGTATCAGAAGAGGATCTGGAATGGGAGCCAGGAAAATTCTTTGTGAAGGGAGCGCCTGAAAAAGCGAAAACCATCCAAGAATTGGTATTTGCAGCATATACTAATTACCCTCCAGGGATGGAAGCAGGCTTTGAGGCCACTCATTACTACGATCCACCTAATCTCACATTTCCCTCCGGCGCCTATATTTGTGTGGTAGACATAGATAAGGAGACCGGGCAGGTAAAAGTACGCCGTTTTGTAGCAATTGATGATTGTGGAAATATTATTAATCCCATGATCGTACAGGGTCAGGTGCATGGCGGCCTGACACAAGGCTTGGCTCCAGCACTTTACGAAGAGCTGATTTACGACGAGGAAGGAAATATATTAAACGGAACTTTGATGGATTATCTGGTACCCACCGCTGTGGAATCACCCAATTGGGAAACCGGACATACCATAACGCCGTCACCGCATCATCCATTAGGAGCCAAAGGGGTAGGAGAGTCGCCTACCGTGGGGGCAACACCGGCCATTGCCAATGCAGTAGTGGATGCACTTTCTCATCTGGGTGTAACTCATATTGAAATCCCTATTACTCCACCAAAACTCTGGAAGATTCTGAAAGAAAAAGGAGCAGTATAAGCAGTAATAATTATGAAAGCGAATATTAATAAGACCTTTCAAGTGGAAAGGCCCATAAAGGAAGTATGGGATTTCTTGAGTGATCCAACGAAGATCGTTACCTGTGTTCCTGGAGCTAAGCTGACTGAAAAAATAGATGATCAAAACTTCAAAGGTACGGTCACCATGAAGATCGGCCCGGTGGTAACCAGTTTTAATGGTCAAATAAAGTTGGTTCGGCTAGATAAGGCTACGCATACTATGGAAATTCATGGCAAAGGAGTGGACACCAAAGGTAAAGGTAGTGCGGATATGGTGCTAACTGGAAATCTTGTGGACAACGGAGATCAAACTACAGAAGTGACCAATAATATGGAATTAAGCATTACTGGTAAGTTGGCACAGTTTGGGTCGCGCATGATCGTAGATGTTTCTGACCATATTTTTAAGCAATTCTTATCCAACTTTAGAAATCAACTTCAGGCCGTAGCAGATGGCGCTAACAGTAATGAGTCTCCTGTGGTGGAAGAAGCAGAACCACTCAATGCGGTTTCCTTGTTCTTTTCTATGCTATGGAGTGCCATCCTCAAATTATTTGGAAAGGTACCTAAAGATTCATGAATCTCGATTTATGCAGGTTATTAAGGACATAGAGGCCTTTGAGAGTGGATTTAGAGATCATAATTACGTAGTGGACCGCGAATTGGCCACTATTGTATATCTAATGTACAAGTTACAAAGACCACTACTGGTTGAGGGTCCGGCGGGTGTAGGCAAAACGGAATTGGCCCAGGCCCTTGCCGATACCTTAAATAGCCAGCTTATCCGCTTACAATGCTATGAGGGACTAGATCTTAATGCATCGGTATATGAGTGGAACTATCAAAAACAGTTGTTAGCAATAAAAATCCAGGAACAAAGTGACAAAAGTGAAGAGGAGAAAGAGCGCCACATTTTTAGTAAAGAGTTCCTTTTGGAGCGGCCCTTATTACAGTCAATATCACAGGATGAATCTCCTGTACTCTTAATAGATGAAATTGATCGTAGTGATGAGGAGTTCGAGGCGTATTTATTGGAGTTGTTATCAGTCTACCAAATAACTATCCCGGAACTGGGTACGGTAAAAGCCAGGCATATCCCTTTGGTGGTACTCACGTCCAACCGAACACGTGAACTTAGCGATGCGCTTAAAAGAAGATGCCTGTATTACTGGTTAGATTACCCCTCAGCGGAGAAGGAATTGGAAATTGTGCAACAAAAACTCCCTGATATTAGTGAGCAACTAAAACAGCAGGTAGTTCAATTTGTACAATCACTGCGGGGCATGCATCTGGATAAACCCCCCGGAGTGGCTGAAACTTTGGATTGGGCGGTGAGCCTGTTTACCATCGGCAAGAGCCATCTGGATCAGCAGGCCATAAAATCTACCGTAGGATGTTTGTTGAAATCTACCGATGATATAGATAAACTGGTTCAGGCTGAACTGTTTAATCAACAACTTTCTTCTTGATCATGACAGCTTCCCTGAACAGCCCAATTGACCGCCACCTGATAAATTTTTCAAGATATCTCAGAGAACAGGGGTTGAATACCGGAGTGCAGGAGACGCTGGATGCTTTACAGGCATTGCAAGTAATAGGCACACCTAGTGAATCCAATTTAAAAGTGGTTACAAGATCTTTATTTTGCAACTCGAAAGAGGACCATGATCAATTCGATGAACTTTTCGATTCTTTTTGGAAGGGTGATTCAAGAAGGTTTCAGAGTAAATTGAAAGTATCACATCGATTGCGAAAAAAAGCACAGCCGACCTCTTTGATTTGGATGGGTAGAGGTAAGGAAAATGATCAGGAGAGCTTACAACAAAGCAAAGAAGTTACAGGGGCTTCCGCCCAGGAACGATTGCAGCGAACTGATTTTTCAAAAATCTCAGCAGTGGATGCCGAGCCATTGGAAGCAATAGCTGAGAAGCTCTGGCGTGAAATGAGCAAAAGAATGTCTCGCAGACGAAAAGAGCACCAAAAACAAGGCCAGATAAACTTCCGGCGTACCATACGAAAAAGCATCAGCTCGGGCGGTGATCCCTGGAATCTTTCTTTTAAGCGGCGCAAACCCCGGAAACCTCGTCTGGTGGTATTTCTTGATGTAAGCGCATCGATGGATAAGTATAGCTTTTACCTATTGCGATTTATTTATGCCATACAACAAAATTTTAAACAAGTGGAATCTTTTTTATTCAGCACCAGGTTGCATTATATAACAGATATTGTTAAAAGAGGAAATTTCTCAACAAAACTGAAAGAGTTAGAGGAAAGGGCAGAAGGATGGTCCAGCGGCACCACCATGGGAGCTTTTTTTCGGGAATTCAACCAGAAATATGCAAAATATTCACTGTCCCGGCAAAGTATAGTGTTAATTCTTAGCGATGGACTGGATACAGGGAACACCGAGGTACTAAAGAAGGAACTTGCCAAAATTTCTAAAAGAGCCAAAAAGTTGATTTGGTTGAATCCTCTGAAAGGAATGAAAGGATATCGCCCGGAGGCTAAAGGAATGCGTTCAGCATTGCCATTGGTAGACGTTTTCAGTTCGGCCCATAGCCTGGAGAGTCTTCTCGAATTAGAAAAACATTTACAAAATGTTCAATAAGTTCCTAAAACAGTCTCAAAAACTGGTGGATGAGGGTCGACCATTCGTAGTTGCGGTGGTGGTAAACTATGAAGGCCCCATTTCAGGCAAACCAGGAGATCGTGCTATTGTTACCGATGATGGTGAACTTTGGGGCTGGGTTGCCGGTGGCTGTAGCCAGTCAATAATCGTGGAGGAAGCACAAAAAATACTAAGGACCGGAATCCCTAGAATGATCCGTATATCTCCGGAGCCAGATAATTTAGATGACAAAATCATGAAAAGAAAGATGACCTGCCATAGTGGAGGCACTTTGGATGTGTACCTGGAACCGGTGGTGCCAAATCCTCTAATTGTGATAATGGGAGCGTCGGCGGTTGCTCAGAGCCTAATTAAGTTGAGTAATGCGCTTGATTATGAAGTGCTTACCGGAATGGATGATGAAGCCATCCCCCAATCAAGAAGCATTTATGCAGTGGTAGCAACCCAGGGAGATGGTGACGAAGCCGCCTTGGAAACAGCCCTGAAAGCTAACCCTTCCTACCTGGGGTTTGTTGCCAGTAGAAAAAAAGCAGATGCAGTTAAAGAAATTCTACTAAGCAGGGGAGTTTCCAAAAAACAATTAGACAATATTAAGGCCCCTGCTGGTTTGGACATCAAAGCCCGTAGACCGGAGGAAATAGCTTTGAGCATATTAGCGGAAATTGTAATGATCGTTCGCGAGCAGCTCGTTGAAGGACCTGTTGAAAAACAGCCTGAGCAGGCAATTGACCCCATTTGTGGAATGAAAGTAACGGTTGATAATGCCAAATACGTATTTGAACATCAGGAAACGACCTATTACTTCTGTTGCGAAGGATGTAGAACAGCATTTGAAAAGGACCCGGAAAAATACCGTGTGCAGAGTTAAGAGGGCCTACTTTTTTCTACTCTCATTTTTGTTTTTTAGTTTTTCTAAGAAAGATAAATCCTCACTATCCCTGGAATTCCGTAGTCAACACAGGCATTGACCATTTTAGCGGCATTCTCTTCGGTGGGATTGATATAAATATCGAGATCGTTATCTTTAACAAAGTAGGTCAAGGTTTTTTTGAAGAATAAATAATCCGCTCCAATATTTGGGGAACGAAACATCAGCTGGTCGGAGTGACAGTTTCTGATCAGGTGTCCACAGCTGTTTCTGGAGATAAACAATTTTGGGGGAGCAGTGACCCAAAGTTGTTGTTCGGGAATGGCTAAATCTTAGTAAATTTGTTATAATTATCCTCTACATTTCGGAATAAAGAGCATAAAACTAGCAATTCAACGGGTAGAAACAAGAGTAAAAGAAGGTGGACACAACATACCAACTGATGTAATTAAAAGAAGATACGACAATGGAATGAAAAACTTCTTTAAACGCTATATTGATATAGTTGATAAATGGTTTTTAGTGGACAATTCAGGTGAAACCTTTGAGTTTATAGCTGAAGGAACAAAAGATGGATTGATTATAAAAAATGAAAAAAAATGGTCTGAATTAAAGCGAAATAATGATGGGAATTAAGGAACAATTACAGGAATTAGAAGATAAAATTGCAAAGGGTCTTGAAGAAGCATACCGAAGAATGGTAGAATATAAAAAGCATAAAAAAAGTCCAATTATAATGTCTAAAAATGGGGAAGTAATCAAAATTGAACCTGATAAAATACCACCCACAACAATGTATAAGCGATAATGGCTTCCTAACGTCGGCCACAGGCCAGTGGATAGTGGCATTTCTGCTCCTACTTGTATTACACCTAGCAAGGATATGACTATATTTATTAACCACTAACCACCTTAGATATGGTCGATATACTAAAGGATTTTGAAGAATGGCTTGACCAGGGATCATCCTTTGCACTGGCCACAGTAATCAAGACCTGGCGCTCTGCCCCACGTTCGGAAGGTGCCGCCATGATGGTGTCCCGTGATGGGACTATGATCGGTTCGGTAAGCGGTGGTTGTGTGGAATCTGCCGTGGTTAAAGAAGCGCAGCAGTTGTTGAACGGAGGCCAATCCAAGCGCTTGTCATTTGGAGTAAGCGATGAAGATGCCTGGTCCGTGGGTCTTTCCTGTGGTGGGCAGATTGATGTTTGGTTGGAAGTGGTTTCAGATAGCCCGCTTTGGAGAAAATTAATAGCGTTGATCCAGTCCAATGAAGGATGTGTATTGATTACAGGGTTGGAAAAAAAAGAAGAAAAAAAAGCGCTTTATACGTACCACCAAATTGAAGGAGAGCAAGGCGATGAAAATCTGCTAAATACTTCCCGGATAGCTTACCAACAGCATAAAACTCAAATCGCTGGGGGATATTTTCTCAACGTGTTTCCAGCTAAAAACCGGCTGATAATAATTGGAGCTGCTCATGTGTCACTGGACCTGATCCGACTGGCCCATATGCATCACTTTGAAACCCTGGTTATCGACCCCCGGGGGATATTTACCAATGAAAACCGTTTTAATATTAAGCCGGATCAAATATTCAAGGAATGGCCGGCGGAGGTTTTGCCAACTTTGAGATTGGATGCTGATACTTATATAGTGGTACTTACCCATGATCCCAAGATAGATGATCAGGCTTTACAAATAGTATTGAACTCAGAAGCCGCCTACATAGGGGCGCTGGGCAGCCGCAAGACGCATGCCAAACGTACTGCCAGGCTAAAGGAAGCAGGTTTGTCAGAGGAACAAGTTGATCGTATACATGGCCCGGTAGGAGTGAACATTAATGCGCGGCAACCTTCTGAGATAGCTCTAAGCATTATGGCACAGATTATTGAAGTGAAGAATAAATTCTTATAGGGAAACAGGGACAAAGGACGAGGGAACGAAGGGACGAGAAACTGTTAGAAAATTACAAGTTTGCAGATAAATAAACACTATCATTCCTAATTCATAATTTCTAATTCCTAATTTATTTTACTCTGTTATACTTCCTCAAGATTTCCACCATAGCCGCATGTGGGAGTGCATAGGCTTTATTGCCATTGTTGCCCTCCATGGTTTCAGCAGCTACCATGGCGTTTATTACAGCTTCTTCGACCGACTGTACGGTGGCCTCAAACAAAGGTGTAATTCTGTCATTGGATAAAGTAATAACCGATTGATTATCAGAACGATCAAAGGCATTTTCATTGGCGGTTGAAAAAGCAATAAAGATATCCCCTGAACCATTGCTGCCCCTTCCGCCAACGATTCCTATACCAAGGGGTACCCTTTGTGCAATTCTCTTTAGCTGATGAGGCAGCAAAGGAGCATCTGTCGCCACTACCACAATGATTGATCCGTCACCTTCCTGCCTCCTGGATTGAGGGGGAGCGTTGAACTCAGTTTTCAGTGTATCCATTAATTCTTTACCTACAGGTACCCCGGCAATGGTCAAATTTCGCCTGGCTCCAAAATTGGATTGGACCAAAACCCCTATAGTATAGTCCTGGTCATTAATAGAGACTATCCTGGAAGCGGTGCCAATTCCGCCTTTGAAACCCAGGCACATCATGCCTGTGCCTCCCCCTACATTGCCTTCCTGAACATTGTCACGGGAGGCATTCTCTATGGCTTCTTGAACATGTTTTTCCTTTACATGAAAACCATAGATATCATTAAGAAATCCGTCATAGGTTTCACCAACCACCGGATAGGTATACCACCAGTTTTCACTGCCATACCAATTAACTTCCACAAACCATTTCAGTACAGCGTCCCTAACCACGCCTACACTGTTGGTGTTGGTAATCATGATAGGTGTTTCCAGAAACCCGGACTCAGTCACCCAGGTGGTACCGGTCATTTCGCCATTACCGTTCAAGCTATACCAGTTGGCATACACCGGACTGAATTTTTTATGTTTTCCTCTGGGAAAAATGGCTGTTACCCCGGTTCTTATCGGTCCTTTACCAAGCACATTTTTGCCGCTACCGGAAATAATGGTGCTGTGCCCTACTTCCACTCCTTTTACATCGATAATGGCATTCTTTGGGCCGGATGTTCCTTCAAAAGGTACTCCCAAATCCCTGGCTCTGGGCTTTTGGGCATAGGTGGATAAGCTAATTAACACTATGCTGTAAATAAATATTATATTTTTCATTCTCGATAGTTTTTTAAATAAGAAGTAACTAAAATTTAGATGGTAGCACATCGTCAATAAAATTTGAGAGTGCTTCCCAGCTCAAAGTAGTACACTGTTTCCTCCCGGGAAAGTCCTTGGCCACCGCCAGTGCTTTATATATCTCCGGCGCTTGTTCATCATTATTTTCCAGAGTTCTAAAATAGTATTCGATAAACTCTTTGCATTCATGTACAGTTTTACCAGGTAAACATTCAATCAGCAATGAGGTGGAGGCCTTTGACAAGGCACATCCGTAGCCATGGTAGCTGGCTCTACTAATCACTTCTCCATCAAAATCCAAATATAGTTTAAACTGATCGCCACAAACCGGATTATAGGCTTCGATCACATTTTGTGCGTCATCACGTTTCTCAAAGCCTGTGGGGTCTTTCAGACGCTCCAGTATCAACTTATTATAAAGCTGTTTCAGTGCATCCTTCATGACATGATCTTCTTTACGGTGCCAAGTGCATCGACCAAATGATCCACTTCATCGGGGTTATTGTAAATGGAAAAGGAAACCCTGACCGTGCTGTGGATGCCCAGGGCATGCATCAGTGGCTGTGTACAATGGTGTCCGGCACGCACGGCAACTCCAGCATCTCCGAGAATGGTGGCAATGTCATGTGGATGCACGTCGTCCAACAGGAAAGAAAGAATGTTGCTCGTACCTGTGGCTGGTCCTATTATTTGTATACCCTGAATGGACGATAATTGGTCTCTGGCATATTGCAGGGTGCTTTGACCGTGTTCTTTGATTTGCCCCAATCCGGTCTCGGCAATGAAATCCAGGGCAGTGCCTAAAGCAATGGCTTCTGCAACCGGAGGTGTACCTGCCTCAAGTCCATGGGGCGGAGGTTTAAAGGTTGTCTCCTGCTCAGTGACTTGCAGAATCATTGACCCGCCTTGTTGAAAGGGGTGAAGCATACTTAAATATTCCATTTTTCCATAAAGCACGCCAATTCCCATAGGGCCAAATGCTTTGTGCCCTGAAAATGCCAGGAAGTCACAATCCAGTTGCTGCACATCCACCTGGTCAAAGGCAATACTCTGCGCGGCATCAACCACTACCAGTACCTGATTTTTATGCGCCAATTCCACTATTTCCTGCAGTGGATTTATGGTACCCAGGGTGTTCGAAATATGGGTTATGGCCAGAACCTTGGTTTTGGCATTGAGCATACTGTTGAGTTGGTCCAGATCCAAGCTCCCGTCCTGCTTAACCGGTACTACCCGAAAATGAGCCCCGGTTTGCTTGCAGACTGTTTGCCAGGGTACATAATTGGCATGATGCTCCATGGCAGTCACCAGGACTTCATCTTTCGGTCCCAACTGCTCCCTGCCCCATCCCTGGGCGACCATATTCAAGGCTTCGGTAGTACCTCCACAAAAAACTACTTCATCACTGTTTTTGGCATTTATAAAACTTGCTACCTTTTTGCGAGCTTGTTCATATTCTTGAGTAGCCTCATATGCCAGTTGATAAATTCCGCGATGGATGTTGGCATTCTCCTGACTGTAAAATCGCTGCAGTCGTTCCAGTACTACCATGGGCTTTTGGGTAGTGGCAGCATTATCGAAATAAATCAGTGGATTACCAGAGAAAATCGGAAACTGTTTACGGATTTTATTTACATCAAACATGGCTACACTAAATATAAATAAATTGTGCTAATTACCCTGTAGTTCTTACGGAACACCTTATTTTTAACTCTTCAGATGGATGAACGATACTTACTTCTTGGAACCGCTAAAGGCTTGATCATATATGAAAAAAGCAGCAACGGTTGGAATTATGCTGGTGACCATTTTTTAGGCATCCCGGTTTCGATGGCTTTGCAGGACCCGCATCATGGACATTGGTGGGTATGCCTGGACCACAGACATTGGGGACCAAAGCTTCAATATTCAACTGATAAAGGTGAATCGTGGATTGAAGTTGACACTCCCAAGTACCCTGAACATGCTGAGGTAACGCCCGGCGTTTCCGCCACATTGCGTTACATTTGGACTCTTACTTTTGGATTGGATTCCGGTACTGTCTTTGTGGGAACCGAACCCGGCGGATTGTTTGTTAGTAACAATAATGGGAAGCAGTTCAGTTTGGTCAAGGCTCTGTGGGACCATCCAAGTAGGCAGGACCATTGGTTTGGTGGCGGACGGAACCACGCCGGGATACATTCAATAGTTGTAGACCCGGACGACAAGGACCATTACTATGTGGGCATCAGTTGTGCCGGTGTCTTCGAAACGCGTGATAATGGGCTTACCTGGCAAGTTAGAAATAAAGGACTCAGAGCAGACTACCTGCCCAATCCCTATGTGGAAGTTGGACAGGACCCACATTTTTTGTTAGCCAGTAAAATTGATCCCAAGGTAATGTGGCAGCAGAACCATTGTGGGATCTTCCGGTCTGTTGACGCAGGCGCTCAATGGACGGATGTAACTGATTCATCAGAAAAAGGGCGGTACGGGTTCACCATAGGTATCGATCACGAAGATCCCCTGAAAGCCTGGGTAATCCCCGCCACTAGTGATTCACAGCGGATCGCAATGGGCCAGTCACTTTTTGTGATGCATACCAAAGATGGAGGACGGTCGTGGGAAGAGCAAAGGGAGGGACTCCCACAAAAAAACTGCTTTGACATCGTATTAAGGCATGCTTTGGATGTTCGGGCGGATGATATGATAATTGGGACCTCGGGAGGAAGTTTGTTTGTTTCAGATAATGGCGGAGTTTCCTGGAAATCACTAAATCATCATCTGCCAAGAATATTCTCAGCCAGATTCACTTAATATATTCTCCTTATGGAAAAACCTCTGATTAAGGCCATTGTATTTGATGCATATGGCACACTTTTCAATATTAATTCACTTGATCAAGTACTGCATCAGTATTTTGATGACCGGGCAATCGAACTTGGAGTCTTGTGGCGCAAAAAGCAGCTGGAATATACCTGGTTGCGAACACTGATGGATCAATACAAGCCCTTTAGTGAGGTTACCATGGATGCTCTGGTCTATAGTTGTCATCAACTGGGCCTTACATTTGATGCAGGAATTCAAGACGAACTCTACAAAAAATACTTAGCACTTGAAGCCTATGGTGAAGTCCGGTCGATACTGGAGTCGCTGTCCAAAAAGGCGGCCCTGGGCGTGCTTTCCAATGCCAATCAACAAATGCTTCAGGGTGCAATCGATCGCAACCATTTGGGTGGTTTTTTTACTCATGTGCTCAGTGTGGAGAAGATAATGCTGTTTAAGCCCCGGAAGGAAGTTTACCAAATGGCTTGTGATGCTTTTCAGGCATTGCCCGGGGAAATTCTATTCGTTTCTTCCAACACCTGGGATGCGGTTGGCGCCAAGAGCTTTGGACTGAAAGTGGCCTGGCTTAATCGGCTTGGTGGGGTGATGGAGGAGTTGGGATTTGAACCGGACTATGTTTTGGATGAAATGCAGCAGCTCATTAGTTATGAATTATGAGTTCCCGAGCCAGAGGAAATTGATAGTATGAGGATGCTGATAAAAGTTAGACAGGCCAAAGGTAACAAAGACCGGCTGACCGTACTGAGTATGAGTTTGCTGGATGATTTACACAGGTAGCCATTAATAACTTTAAAAACGTCCGAGATTTGTTATCTTAGGTATAATAGGTGTAAAGAGATAACGCTTTTTATTCGTACGTTGTGCTTAATTTATAAGAATGAAAGTTCACATTAGAATTAATGTCACGTTGCTAAAATAGACAAACTAAAAACAAACATTTAAAAGATAATATCATGGGAAAAGGTAAAGACGCAAAGAAAAACGTAAAAAAAGAAGCTGCTAAAACTCCAAAAGAAAAAAAAGCAGAAAAGAGACTAAAGAAAGCTAAAAAAGATTAATTGTTTTCTAGAAAAACTACCGCCAATAATAACTAAGCATTCGTGTGGTCTGTAGGACCCAACATGAATGCCCTGTTGAACGAATCTGATTTACTATGGGGAATTCGACAGTTAGGCCCGTTTTAGGAAGACCTGTTAAAGTTAGCATCAACAAGTAATAAGGGCGGAGTTCCCTATTCAGGCGTCCTCTGATTAAGGCATCGCCAGAATTTTCCATCTACAGCGATTTTTTTTAGTGTGTTTTTTAGCAATTTGGACATAACATATCCATGACGCCCTGTGCCGTTGACTGCTGATGGCGATCTTATGAGTGTACCTACCCAGATAGGCAATTACCTGCCTGGGGCCAGTAAAAGGCTGCTTGCAATAGACTACCCAGGGTTTAGCGAACAGCATTTTGGATACTGCCGGCGAGAGAAGATGCTGCTTTCGCACAACTGTTCCAGGGGCGAGAAAACCGCCTTCCTGCCTACCCGTGCTACATGCAAGTAGATCAGCGTGGTATTGATATATTCATGACCCAGTAACTCCTTTAGGGTAATAATATCAGTACCCATCTCCAACAGGTGAGTGGCATAACTGTGACGCAGGCAATGGGCAGTTACATGTTTTTTAATTCCACTAACATGGCGAGCTTGCCTGGCGGCCCACTGGACTCCTCTTGGCGAGAGCGCCACATGTTTTGCACTGCTACTTTTGCCATTGAACAGGAATTCCACTGGCTTCTCGGCTGAGAGGTAAGATCGAATGCCTTGGATCAGTAAATCACACAGAGGCAGGTAGCGGTCTTTTCTGCCCTTTCCCTGACACACGTGCAGTACACCTCGGTCCAGATCTACATCAGAGATCTTAATTGAAAGAATAATATTAAAAGCAAAAGAATTAAATTTGCCCGTTACAACCCCAAAAATTGGTGAGCCGGTGATATTGGGGAATGATACTTTTCCATCTGAAAAATGGTGGAAAAGTTATTACGAAAGAGAATAAACTAATGCCAACAAAAAATATAGTGCATTTTGGCAGATAGTAGTAAAGATCTCTTGGGAACGCTCAAAATATTCGTAAATATCTTACCGCCAAATTTTCTGAAAAGGAGGTTAATAAATTCGAAAATATCCTTGAACACTACACGAAGCGCTAAAGGAGCGCGGCAGGTCCAATAAATAATAGTCATTTCATAACCTATATCACCAGAAGACATTGCTTTAAATTGATATAAATCCTATATTATATTCCTTTCGATTTTCTGAAAGATGGTTTCAAGCGCAAACCGGGAATATTTGCCAAATAATTAAACATCAAACATTTATGGGAGTCCCAATAAGTACAACTATTAACGGTAAAACCTATGAAGATCAGGTTGAAAGCCGCACCTTATTAGTCAACTATTTACGGATGAACTGCGGTTGACTGGAACGCACATAGGATGCGATACCAGCAGTTGTGGCGCATGTACGGTAATCATGGACGGCAAGGCTGTAAAATCTTGCACACTTTTAGCGGTGCAGGCTCATGGATCAAATATTACAACTATTGAAGGATTGGCTGAAAACGGGGAGATGCATCCATTACAGGAAGGGTTCAGGGAAGAGCATGGGCTGCAATGTGGTTTTTGTACCCCGGGCATGATCATGACTGCCGTCCAGCTACTGGATGAGAACCCGAAGCCCTCCGAAGCAGAAATACGCCACGGTTTGGAAGGGAACTATTGCCGTTGTACCGGCTACCATAATATAGTGAAAGCGATCTATCACGCATCAAGGAAAATGGGAAAGGAGGTTACTCATGGGTAGTTTTATAGGAAAGTCTGTAAAGCGAGTTGAAGACAAGCGTTTCCTGACCGGGAAAGGGCATTACACGGATGATATTGTGCTACCAGGGATGACCTATGCAACCATTGTTCGTAGTCACCATGCTCATGCCAAGATATTGAGTGTTGACACCACAGAAGCTGAAAAAGCTGATGGCGTAGTAGCCGTATTTACCGGGGCAGACATAGCCACCGCCGGAATTGGAGGCGTGCCATGTGGCTGGCAGGTGGATTTTAAAAATGGAGACACCATGAAAGAACCCATTCACCCGTTGTTAGTCGCTGACAAGGTACGATATATGGGGGATGCCGTGGTGGTAGTGATCGCAGAATCTCCGGCAGCGGCAAAAGATGCTGCTGAACTGGTGTTGGTGGACTATGAAATACTGGATGCTGTAGTTAAAGGTCCCGAGGCACTTGATCCCGATGCGTCATTGGTTCACGATGATATACCGAACAACACCTGCTTTGACTGGGGATTGGGGGGACCAGGAAAAGACCGATGAGGCCATTGGTAATGCCCATCATGTGACTACTTTGGAATTTGTCAATCAAAGGATCATTCCTAATGCCATAGAGCCACGATGTGCAATCGGTCACTTTGAATCTGCCACTGACAAATATACATTGTACACCACTTCGCAGAATCCACATTTAACCCGCCTGTTAATGTCGGCATTCGTTCTGAATATTCCAGAGCAGAAGGTACGAGTGGTCTCTCCAGATGTAGGAGGAGGATTTGGCAGTAAGATCCCGCACTATATTGAGGAAGCGCTGATGGTTTGGTGTTCTAATAAGATCAACAGGCCGGTTAAGTGGACTGCCGAGCGCAATGAGAGTTTTATGACTGACACCCATGGACGTGATCACGTGACCACAGCCGAAATGGGGTTTGATGCAAATGGGAAAATCACTGGATTAAGGGTAAAAACGGTAGCCAACCTGGGTGCGTATTTATCAACATTTTCCACCTGTGTACCCACATATTTGCATGGTACTTTGTTACAGGGGACTTTATACTACACCTGCCATTCACATTGACCTGACCGCGGTCTTTACTAATACTACACCAGTGGATGCCTGTAGGGGAGCGGGTAGGCCGGAAGCAACGTATTTGTTGGAAAGATTGGTTGATAATGCTGCCAGGGAAATGAGCATGGATCCCACGGAACTTCGTTTTAAAAACTTTATACCAGCTTTTGATGGAGTGAATCAACCAGGCTATCAGACTCAGGTGGCGCTACAGTACGACAGCGGAGATTATGAAAAAGTACTAACCAAGGCCTTGGAGATGGTTGATTACAAGGAATTTCGCAATCAACAGCAACAAGCCAGGAAGGAAGGGCGCTTACTGGGAATAGGCTTTTCTACCTATATTGAAGCTTGCGGTATTGCTCCATCTGCGATGGTTGGCTCGCTGGGGGCCAGGGCTGGACTTTATGAGTCTGCTCAGGTTAGAGTTCAGCCTACCGGAAAGGTAAGCGTATATGTGGGCTCACACTCTCATGGGCAAGGACATGAAACTACATTTGCTCAGGTAGTGGCTGATAAGCTTGGAATTGCTTTGGAGGACGTGGAAATCATTCATGGTGATTCAGAGTCCGTGGGATTTGGTATGGGTACTTATGGGTCACGTAGCCTGGCCGTTGGGGGAAGTGCCATTGTGAAGGGCATTGAGAAAGTCATTGAAAAAGGTACAAAAATCGCCGCGCACAAACTTGAAGTTGCTGAAGGTGACTTAGAGTTTGAAAATGGTCAATGGACCGTTAAAGGCTCAGATAAGTCTATTTCATTTGGTGACGTGGCGCTTACTGCATACATACCGCATGATTATCCGGAAGGGCTGGAACCGGGTTTGGATTTTACTAATTTTTACGACCCCGTCAATTTTACCTACCCCTTTGGTGCGCATATAGCGGTAGTAGAGGTGGACAAAGAAACCGGTAAAGTACGAATAGACAGATTTGTTGCCTGCGACGACGTGGGGAACGTAATAAACCCAATGATTGTCGATGGTCAGCTTCACGGAGGTATTGCCCACGGAATAGGTCAGGCATTGTTTGAAGAAGCTATTTATGATGAATCCGGGCAATTGCTTAACGCATCTTATATGGACTATACTATGCCCCGGGCAGATGACTTACCCATGTTCGAACTGGACCGTACGGTTACGCCCTGTCCCGCATAATCCATTAGGAGTAAAAGGGGCTCGGTGAAGCTGGAACTATCGGGGCTACCCCTGCGGTGGTCAATGCCGTTATCGATGCACTGGCCCCATTTGGAGTAACGGATATACCAATGCCACTAACATCGGAAAGGGTGTGGATGGCCATGCAAAAACAAACTAAGGAGGCCGCATTATGATACCATCAGAATTTGATTATTATCGAGCAGGATCTGTTAAGGAAGCAATAGACCTTTTATCGGAAAAGGGACCTGACGCTAAAATATTGTCAGGAGGACACAGCCTGTTGCCGGCCATGAAATTACGTTTGAATAATCCCTGCAGTCTTAATCGACATCGGCGGCATCCCGGATCTTAATTATATTCGTGAAGAAGATGGTCGCCTGATAATAGGTGCAGGAACCACCCACGGGGAGTTGGCAGCTTCCTCGTTGATCGGGGATTCAATTCCAATGTTGGCAGAAACAGCGGCCACTATTGGAGATGTACAGGTAAGAAACAAGGGAACCATTGGTGGCAGTTTGGCCCATGCTGATCCGGCGGCTGACTGGCCTGCTGCCCTATTGGCAGCGGAGGCTGAGATTGTGATTACCGGAGCCTCAGGTTCACGCACTGTTGCTGTTAGTGATTTTTATAAAGGATTATTTACCACTGATCTGGGTGAGTCAGAAATAATAACTGAAATACGAGTTCCCATGCCGCCAGAAAACACCTTATCTACCTATTTGAAATTCCAACAGCCTGCGTCACGATTTGCTATTGTAGGGTGTGCCGCTATGGTTACCAGAAACAATGGAGTTTGTGAAAATGTGCGGGTGGCTTTTACCGGTGTTTCAGCTACTCCATTCCGGGACAGTGGAGTGGAACAGGCACTGGAAGGAAGATCTCCGGATGCTGAAACCGTGGCGGCAGCTTCAGCGATGGCGGCTTCCAATGTGGAGGTAATGGGCGATCATTTTGCTTCACAGGACTACCGTCGTCATTTGGCTGGTGTTTTTGCTAAAAGAGCGTTGGCTGCGGTAACTGGTTAAAGATAGTTATGAATTATAAGTTATAAGTTATAAGTTCATTTTGAATTATCTGTTTGGGGTTTGGCTGGTCTGTGCTTTCGAGCCATAAGATCTAAAAAGTAGTATTGTGAGGATGAGAAATCCAACTGATGGTTTTATAAAGACGATCCTTGTTGTTTTTTGGATTGTAAGTTCTTGTGAACACCAGGAAGTCCAGCCCCAACTAACCCTCCAGACTTCTCAGGATCGCTATTTTGTAGCAGATGCGGGGGATGACCTTAATATCCTAACCGGAGACCTGGTTAATCTAAAAGCATCCTTTGCCCGGAATCAATTGAACAATACCTTCAACTGGAAATTCATCTCAAAGCCTGAGAACAGCCAGGCAGAACTATCAAATACTGGCATACCCAATACTTCCTTTATTGCTGACAAACAGGGTATTTACAAACTGGAATTGAGCATGTCACAGGATAAGTATGTTGTTTATGATACCGTAAATGTATCGGTTTTTACTATAGTTGATCAGGCCGGCTCTTATTCCATACCTTCTGTGGGAGCCAATGGGGAAATTATCAAGTTTATGGTATTTCAAGACAGACTCTACGCGATCGGCGATTTCACTGCCATAGGTGGCGTTACTGCACACGGTTTGGCCTCATTTGATGGTAGTCAATGGTCATCCGCAGGATTGTTTGAAGGACGTATCAGCGATTTGATGGTATTTCAAAATGAGCTGTATGTTACAGGTATTTTTCAGCAGATAGGGGGGATTAAAGCTCAAAATATCGCCCGGTGGAATGGCAAAAAATGGAAAGTTCTAGAGGAGATCGAATATGATTATGTCTTTGCTGCCATGTCTGTGTTCCAGGGAGCGTTGTATGTAGGAGGTGATTTAGATGGACAGCATTTACTAAAGTGGGATGGCAGCCACTACACCAACGAGCCCATTCCAAATGGTAACTATGTGTCGGAACTGGTAGTATTTAAAAATACTCTTTTCATCAGGGCCTCCATAGATGTATGTATTCCAACTGCATTCGAAAATTGGTGGGATTGCGAATACACACCATTCTATTTACAGTATGATGGGTTTCTTTGGGAGGAGGTTATGGTGAAAAATGGCCTCACCAGTATCTCCACATCCCTTGATCACTATGAATATGAAGTATATTTTCCCTTTGCCGGTAATCGTGATGGAAGCTACATGGCGGGGCACCAGAACAAGCTATATTTTAAAAGTGGATATTTAGAAGACAATCAGTTCCGGGAATTCGCGTATCCCATTGAGAAAGTATATACCATGCAAACCTTTGATGAGGAACTTTATGTGGGAGGGCTCTATCAAAAAGCAGGAGCCAGGAACAATGGCATGCTGAAATGGAATGGTCAACGATGGAGCACTTTTGGTGATGGTATTGATGGTCGTGTGATGGCCATTGAACGTTTCCAGGGTAAATTATATGTAGGTGGTAGATTCAACCGGGCTGGAGGGCAGCCGGCAGCCAATATTGCCATATGGAATGAAAATTGAACTTTGCTTGTACTCAACAAGTATTACCGGTAGAAGCATATATTTGCCCGTTGGTAGATTTCTCAAGCAAATCGAAATAATGCAGGAACAGTTGAAAATATTTCTTAAATAAACCAAGGCGTGATTGCTTTACCTCGGGATCAGTAGCTTGCTGGGTTTTAATGGCATTTATCTTGGCTTTTACGTTGGCGCGATAGAGTTTGTAAAACAAGAAAAGTCGCTCTTCTTTTTTATTTCTAATCACCCGAAACTCCTTAGTATAATAATTTAGAAAATATTTACTCAGGTCGATGCGTTGGAAGAATTCCAGGTCCATGCAAAAGAAGGCCAATTCACTAAGGATATCAATTTGACGCAAGTGTTTGTCAAATTCAATGCAATCAAACACTACCGGATCATCAAGCAGGAATATATTGCCCGAGTGCAGATCCCCGTGACAATCTCTGGTAAATCCTTCCGCATCCCTTTTCAAGATTAAGGAGGCTTTTTTATTAATAAAATATTCTACAAAGGACATTATATCACTTAATTGCACCGAGGCGGCCTCACCGATATTTTCCGCAATGAATAACTGAATTTGTTGGATATCATTAAAATCTTCAATTAGTAACTCAGGTGTCAACTTTCCTTTTACTATTTCGGTGGTTTGGTGGAATTGAACCAGTTGTTGGGCGATTTTTCTCAAATCATCTTTGCTGACCTTCCCGTCCAGTAGTAGTTTGCTCATTTCTTTGGAGTTATCCAATCTTCGCATCACTACTGAATAGTCAACTATTTTGCCGGCACCACCTCCCAAAGCGTATACCCCTTGATCCAGAAATATAGGATAGACATCTAAATACAGGTCACTGGTCAGCCTTTGATTCAAAGTCAGTTCCTGCTCACAGTAATATTTTCGTTTCTCCAAGGTTGAAAAATCTAAAAAACTTAGATCTATAGGTTTTTTTACTTTGTAAACGTAATCCCCACAAAGGATGACCCAGGAAATATGGGTTTGTTTAAGTTCCTGACATACTTGATTATCCGGTAATTTTCCGTGCCTGATTAACTGTTGGATTTGATGCTCAGTCATCACTCTTGTTTTTTGTGCTCATGTACTCAAGACATTGTTCCATCATTTCTTCCTGTGAAAGTTTACTAGAACTTAGCAGCAAATGTTCCCTGTTCAAGGCTTCAAATTCAGATTTAATCTTTTTGTACACCGTAAAATCTGCATCACTATCCGGCCGCTTCTTCTGAAGCCTCTGAGCAATAGTATGCTCATCAGCCTCAACCAGTATGGGTCTCACGGGTATCTGATTCCTTTTGGGCAAAATCGAAATAGGGGTCGCGGTACTTCTTAAGAGAGAATGTGGCATCGACTACTACAATATTTCCTTTTTTCAAAGCCTGGCAGACCTGATTAAACATAGTTAAATATATCGCTGCTTTATCTGCAGTAGTATAGGTAGGCTGTTTGTTTAGGTCTTTTCGTACCATATCACTATTGATATGTACTCCGCCGATTCTCTTTGAAAAGGCTTTGGCAAAATAGGTTTTTCCTGATCCTGGTAAGCCCATTACGACAATCAACATGAGCTAAAACTAATTGATTTCGAAAACATGCTTTAATGATAAATTAAGTCAATCGTTTGCTTGAGAATAAATTTCGCAACCATAGTACTTTCGTTTAGTGATGGTCGTCGGCTATTACTGATCTTGATCACCATTTCTTGTTGGGGCTTGTAATTCTTGGAATATTTTGTTATCATGGTCTAACAGCGTGATATAGAACAAATAACGGGTGACAAAAATCATACTTTAACCTGATGAAAGTCTACTCTCTACCTGATGAAAGTTTTTGCAGGGAGCCTTGACCATTACTAAGTTACCACTGTTTTTTAAATTAATTATTAAACAATACGCATATGAAAAAAATATCCGCCCTAACATTTATAATCTTGATGATATTCGGATTATTTATGATGAAATGTACACATGACGATGTTGAAATTCCTATCGAAGGATTCCCTCCAGTGGAACGTGGAGATGATATTGTCTCCTTCAATGATGGTTATTTCTTTGACAAAACTCACTCCAGCGTTAGATGGCAATCCGCCTACTTAGGAACTGCCGCATTATTGACTGGAAGATTTAATGAATTTGAGTTCGACTTGGAATTTGATGAAGCTAATCCTGCAAATATCGAAGTAACCGGTAGGGTCACGCTCTCCACTGTTAATACAGGTGAGCCCGGAAGGGACCAGGGATGCTTGCAAGGTACCTTTGGTGTGGAGGAATCCGATGAGGCTGTATTTATCAGCAAAAGCGCAGTGTTCGATGAAAGTGATCCAACTGGATATATAGTAACCGGGGATCTTACCTTTCATGGAGTAACCGAAGAAGTGATCATGAAGCTTACCTATTTAGGTACTGATTTTCTCATTTTACGTGATGTTCCTACTAATGTTGCAGGTTTTGAAGCCCAGTTTGAGATCAATGCCTTAACTGTATTTGGAATTGAATCTGGTAATATAGCTGACCGCGTAGTGATCAACATGAATGGCCAATTTAAGCAACCTCAAAATTGATTACCTATGAAATCCTTAAAGTTAATAATGATTACAGGTCTAATGTTCTTAATGGCTTCATGCTATTATGATGAACCACCTGTGCCGCCAGAGATCGATCCAGATATGGTCTCTTTCTCTGCCCATATTGTGCCCATATTTGATAAGGCATGCAATAATCCGGGCTGTCACAGTTCGGTTGAAGGTGATCCTGCCCCCGACTTGACTGCTGAAAATGCTTATGATCAGTTGCTTGGAGGAGGTTATGTGAACCTAACTATTCCAGAATCCAGTATACTTTATTTAAGAATAACCGGGACTTCAGCCGGCCCGCTGATGCCTCCTGGAAGCAAATTGAGTCCAACTGATATTGATCTGGTGCTGGCCTGGATTAAAAAGGAGCCTTAAATGATTAACTACTAATATTATGACTAATTTCAAAATAATAAATATAGACCTTTATGGGATTGGCAAAAAGTTCAGCTTAACATTTCTGGCTTTATGCTTGATAATTCCCACTGCC